>Ga0222665_1000440_pt1 | contig 25375 bp, 20 predicted proteins | sample AntAcemetagen653_FD_179853 | JGI IMG/M metagenome (GOLD analysis project Ga0222665, IMG submission 179853) | Saline water microbial communities from Ace Lake, Antarctica - #653 | ecosystem: Environmental > Aquatic > Non-marine Saline and Alkaline > Saline | place: Antarctica: Ace Lake...
GGTCGAATCCCCTCAGGCCACGAAAACAGAAAGGAGCGGTTATAATGAAAGCTTTTTTAACCAACAAGTTTCATCGCGGCCTTCTCAAGTACATGCACAGCAAAAATCAGATTCTTAAACCGTTCGTCCTTTGTCTGGCCGTGATAGTAGCGGTAGTAAATCTGCTGGGCAATGACCGCCAGGCGAAAAAGACCAAAGCAGAGGTAAAAATTGAAGTTCAAAATATCCCGACCGGTCATTTCAGCATATCGTTTAACCATCTCATCCCGGGTGAGGGCTCCCTTGAGATGGGTGGGCATAGTCCGGATGATTTGGATCTCGGGCGGGTCATCCTGTTGAACCCAGTATGCAAGGGAATTGCCCAGATCCATTAGGGGGTCCCCTATGGTTGCCATTTCCCAATCCAGGATTCCGATAATACGGGTGGGGTCGTTTTTATCCAGGACGCAATTATCGAACTTGTAATCGTTGTGAACAATGCCCGGCCTGTCGGTGTCTGAGGACCTGTTTTCCAGAAGCCATGCCATGACTGCTTCAAAATCCGGGGCATCTTCGGTACGGGCCGTCCTGTATCTTCCGATCCAGCCTTTCACCTGTCTCTCGACGTACCCTTTGGGTTTTCCGAAATTTTCCAGGCCCACTTCCTTGTAATCAATGGAATGGAGATCGATTTGTATATCAATAAGATTTTCACAGAGTTTTCGTGCCTGCTGAGAGGTAAAGGATAGGTCGGGCGGAACATCTCTGCGGAGGATGATTCCACGCAACCGTTCCATCACATAGAAAGGGGAGCCGATGATAGAAAGATCTTCACTGTAGGCCAACGGTTCCGGACAGTATGGAAACACCGGTCGCAGGGCCTTGAGAATGTTGTATTCCCGGCCCATATCGTGGGCAGTCGTAGCTTTGGTGCCGAATGGAGGCCGTCGAAGGATAAATTCTCTCTTTCCCACTGCGAGCAGATAGGTAAGGTTGGAGTAACCGCTCGGGAACTGACTTATGACAAGTTTTCCGCTAAGTCCAGGAATGGAATCTTTCAGAAATGCCTCGATGTTCGCACTGTCTAATTCTTCCCCTTTCCTGATGGCGGCGGGTATGTCTTCATGAGTCATTTTTTGTCTCCCATGTTCTGTGTGCCCCTATTCAAACTTCCTTATCCCTGAAAACGTGGAAGACAGAACTTCTCCACACATTCCACAACGAAGCTCGCGTAACGATCGACACTCACCTGGCGCTTCGCATATTTCCACCGTTTGACGTACCAGTCCTGAACCATTGCCTTGATGACCGAGGCCGTCAGCAGGCTGTCTCTGACCACAAAAACTCCCCGGTTCATCCCTTCTTCGATGATACGGGCAAAGAGTTTTTCCGTCTCGATTTCAGCTGTCATGGACTTCTTCTTTTCCGCGTGTCCAAGACGTCTTGCTTCCATGTAGGAAAAGTAGAACCAGGGCTGCATGACTTCACTCAAAAAAAGGTGGGCCCGTATGGCCGAACGAAGTCTGGATTCAGGATCGGTTGCCTGGTTCACCTGTTCTTCAAGGATCTGTTTTGTGGTGATTCTGCCTGTGCGAAGGAGCATTTCCAGGAGATCTTCCTTGCCGGAAAAATAGGCATAGAGGCCACCCATACTCATCCCTGTCTCCCTGCTCAGACTGCGCATTGTCATGGCCTGAAACCCTCTTTCGTTGCTGATTTTTAACGCGGCGTCAAAGATGCGCATGAGGTTTCTAACCAGCGTTTTTTCCTTTTTTATCTTGATTGCCTTGCGATAATGTTTGTAAACGTCCCGGCAGATATCGTGTCGGGAAAGCGTTACCTTTTGAGAAAACCATTGGAAATTTGAAAGATCATCCATGGGGCTTATTTTACGTTCCGGCCTTCGTACTCCCTCAGGATTCTCTTTCCCACTGAGATTTTATGGACTTCGTCGACCCCATCGTATATACGGGCGGCACGCTCACCCCGGTAGTACATGGCGATGGGCGTATCATCCGTCATCCCAAGACCGCCGTGTACCTGAAGTGCCCTGTCAACCACCCTCTGCATGACGTTGGCAACGTAGAATTTGATGATGGAAATGTCCTTCATGGCTGCCTTGATGCCCCCATTTTCAATGGTCCAGGCCGTATTAAGGATCATGAGTCGGGCGGAGAGGATATCTGCCGCGCTGTCGGCAATGTAGGTCTTTATGACGTCCGAATCAGATAACATTTTGGTGGGGGTGCGGCGTCTCTTGAGGGTGTACGCGCACATGAGATCAAAGCAGCGGTTACAGATGCCGATCCAACGCATGCAGTGGTGGATACGTCCAGGGCCGAGACGCTGCTGGGCCATGACGAACCCCATTCCCTCGCTTCCTAGGATATTTGTTTGAGGGACACGGCAGTTTTCATAGCGTATTTCGGCATGGCTCGCCCAACCATCTCCGGTGTGACCCATGACAGAGATATTTCGTATGGCGTTGAAACCCGGGGTGTCGGTGGGGACAATAATCATACTCGCTTTTGTGTACGGGGACTGGGACTCCGGGTTGGTTTCGGCCATAACGATGGCAAATTTGGCGCCGTCTGCCGAGGAAGTGTACCATTTGTTGCCGTTAATCACGTAATCGTCGCCGTCCTTTTCAGCCGTGGTCAAAAGCCACGTGGGGTTGGAGCCGGCCACCTCGACCTCTGTCATGGAAAAACAGCTCCTGATTTTTCCCTCTACAGCAGGGCGGCAGTATTTCTCTTTTTGTTCGTCGGTGCCGAATTCGTGCAAAATTTCTATATTGCCCGCGTCCGGGGCCTGACAACCAAATACATACAACCCCAGGGGCGTTCCTCCGAGGGCCTCGGCTACAAGGGCGTATTCCATGAGTCTGAGGCCCATGCCTCCGTATTCTTTCGGGTGAAGGGGCGCCCAGAGTTCCATCTTTCGAACAAGTTGACGTTTCTCCTCGATTTCGGGCAGCATGGCCTTAAATCCCCTGGTTACAAACTCCTGTTCCATGGGGATGAGCTCCCTTTCTACAAATTCTTTCATCATATCCAGAATGGTTTGCAATCTTTCAGAAACGGTAAAGTCCATTTTTTTCTCCTTGGTCCGCCTTTTTTGGTTTATGGGTTAAAATCTACGTGTTTTGTTAGCGGTAGGTCAACAGCGCTGAATCCTTCCGATCCAGCAAATGGTTTAAAGAATTATAGGAATTCAAGAAGATCCCCCTGTCGCTGTATTTAAACACTGAAACGGAGGTATTCCTGAGCTGCCAGTTCAGTTGGATGGCGATATCTTCCGTAATTCCAAGGGCCATCTGCAAAGTAACGCAGATAGGGCCACCCGACGTAAAGAGGGCAATGGTCCTTCCACGGCCGTTTTCCATCATAATTCTGTTGACGGCCCCTTGTACCCGATCGCGGAAGACCTTCCAGGGTTCAACGCCTTCCGCGTCATAACGCCCGGAGAGCCAGCGGCGCATGGCTCCCTCAAAGATGCGCTGAAAGGATCGGCGTTCATTCATACGCTCCAGGTCAAGCGCCAGTTTTGGATCATCCCGGATCATTGCCGGTACCTGAGATTCCACGATGCCCTTTGCGTCGTATTCATTGAGGCCTGGCTGGATCTGAAGGTCGCACCTGGCGTCTTCAGGCATGCGCTCAAGCACCCGTTCTGCGGTATGCCGCTGCCTCTCTAAGGACCCGGAATAGATTGCGTCGAAGAAGATCCCGATATGACTCAGATATTCCCCAAGGATCTCGGACTGGAGGCAGCCTAGAGTGGAGAGGCAATCATAGTTTTCACTTGAAAAAGAGGCCTGACCGTGCCGTATCATGTAAATATCGCTCATTAAATGAATTCCTATACTGTCAACAATCGGAAGTCAAGAAGAAAAGCGAACGATAGTTCGTTTTTTCTTGAAAAACCTTTTTTCGTAAGTTATATGTATATGGTTCAGAGAAAATGGAGGAAATACTTAGACTATATTCATGCCCTCCGGGCTGGGATGGAGCATCTTGAAATAGGTTGGCCAATGAAAATTCTCGTGTGCATCAAACAAGTACCCGACCCTGAAATGCCTGTCAGGGTAGATGAACAGGGTCGCGTGGTGCGGCCGGAAGGGGACCTGAAATACTGGATGAACCGTGCCGATGAGTTTGCGGTAGAAGAGGCTATCCTGATCAAAGAGGCCGGTTTCGGAACAACGGTTGATGCACTGACGGTCGGTCCCGGGCATGCGGCACAGGTACTCGAAAGAGCCATGGGAATGGGGGCAGACAACGGCGTGCACATACTCCTTCAGGAGGAGGATTTTCTCAGTCCTTTGAACACTGCTTCGTACATCGCCGCCTATGCGTTGAACAAAGGTTACGACCTGATCCTGACAGGGGTCATGGGTGAAGACCATATGCAGGGACAGGTTGGGGCCATGCTGGCAGAACTCCTGAGTTTTCCATGCGCCACATCGGTTATCTTTGAAAAGATCCGTGACGAACGGGGAGCGGTGTATGTTGAAAGGGAGATTGAAGGCGGTCTGAGGGCCACGCTTGAACTGGATCTGCCCGCGGTCCTGACCGTCCAGACCGGCATCAACAAACCGCGTTATCCCATGTTGTCCAACCTTTTACGCGCCAAAAAACAGAAGGCGCTGGTTGTAGAATCACACATCCTTGGAACGGCAAAAGATCGAGAAAAGGTTGTTTGGGCCTCTTATCCGGGCAAATCGCGAGCAGGTCTTATGCTGGAAGGCAGCGGGAAGGATAAGGCTGTGCGTCTCCTTGAGATCCTTGAAAAGGCGGCGCTAATTTAAGTGCCTAAAATGCCTAAAGTTTGAAGTGCCTATTTATCCCGTTTGCAGCGGGGAAGTTAAGGAACTTCGTGTCTTTGAATAATGGATGGTTTTTACGTGAGGCGGGAATAGTTATGACAATCGTGATAATAGCGGAATGCCGTGACGGAAATCTTTCTCCGGTTACGTACGAACTGATGACCCTTGCCGAAAAAATCAGGCGGGCGCACACCATGTCGGTGAAAGCAGTTGTGCTGGGCGACGAGGTTGAAAAGGCTTCTCAAGAAATTGCGGAAGCCACGGGCGCTTCGGTCCTGGGCATACAGAACCCCCACTTGAAATATTACAGCGGCGAACTCTACAAAGACCTCCTTCATCAATGTCTGCCGGAAATGAATCCGGCTTTTGTCCTGGTTTCCCAGACGACACAGGGGATGGATTTTGCGCCCGGTCTTGCGGTTCGTCTTGGGGCAGGCTCCATTACCGGAGTAAACGGGGTGTCGTGGGATGGAAATAATATCTGTTTCTCCCGGGACGCATATAATGGAAAGATTGTCCTGGAGATGCTCCCATTGATGGAAGCGACGGTCCTTACGGTACAGCCGGGAGCCTTCAAGGCCATGGAGCCCGAAACCGCCGCAACTCCCGGAGCCGTTGAAATACGCCTGTCCACTACCGAATCAAGAAATACAAGATCCCTTGGAATTATCCGTGGCAAACAGAAAGATGCCGGTCTGGCCGAAGCAGATGTTCTTGTGGCCGCCGGCAGGGGAATCGGCAGCAAAGAGAATGTGGCGCTCATAGAAAAACTGGCCACATTATTTCCCAGGTCTGCCGTGGCAGGGTCCAGACCCGTGTGCGATTTGGGATGGCTGGAATACAAAAAGCAGGTTGGTCTTACGGGGGCGACGGTATCTCCCGGGCTTTATGTCGCCTGCGGCATTTCCGGCGCCATGGCGCACAGGGTCGGCATGCAGGGTTCCGGATTCATTGTTGCCATCTCCACTGACCCCAATGCCGCCATTTTCAACATTGCGGATGTGTGTATTTGTGAAGACCTGACCACGTTTATCCCTCTGTTTATAGAGGAGTGCAAGAGGAAGAAAAGAGGGCCCCTCCCTGAACAGTCTAAATGATAGTTGATCTACCAATTCTACTGGTGAGGATTGAAAAGGTTCTACCGTTTCCGTCGGAAATAGAAAGCATTTGACACGATTAACATGATATACATGATTGGAGGAGAAGGAGACAGACGATGATTCAGGAAACCATGTCGAAAATAAAAAGCATTTGACAGGATTAACATGATATACATGATTGGAGGAGAAGGAGACAGACAATGATTCAGGAAACCATGTCGAGGATAGAACGTTTTAATGCTGCGGTAGCCCTCGAAAAACCGGACCGGGTGCCGGTAATGCCGTTGATGACGGCATTTGCCGTCCGCGCCCAGGGTCTCACCCAGGGTCAGGGCTGGCGCGAGGTCGAAACCGGTTTTAAGGCTATGCTGGACACCTTCAACGACTTGGGCGGTTTTGACAGACTCTACAAGCCCAATCTCTTCTGGCCCATGATCGGGGGGCGATTCTGCTCGACACCGGTGAGGGTCCTTATCCCCGGAAGACAGCTTCCTGAGGACGCGCTTAATCAGATAGACGAAAGGGAGTTGTTCCCCCGCGACGATTATGACAAACTGGCGGCTCTGGGGTGGAACGCCTTCTGGGATGAACACTACGAAAAGATGAGCAGCGGTCGTACACTGCATCAGGTGGCCACAACGCAGGACCGGTTCTTGAAGGAGTACATCCGGGAGGTGGAGATCTACCATGACCAGGATATCCATCCCCTTTTCGGGGCCTATGTGGACTCTTCTGTCATGGCCTTTTCGATGGCCCGGACCCTGACCCAGTTTACCATGGATCTCTATGAAGTCCCCGAAAAGGTCAAGGCCGCTATGGATGCCTCATGCGATGATCTTATCCAGAACGCCTTAGATGTTATCGCCCGAACCAAAATTCCATTGGCCTTTATCGTCCTTGAAAGGGGTTCCGGGTTTTACTACCGCCCTGATATCTTCGAGCAATTTGAGTGGCCTTACCTTCAACGTTATGTGGACGCATTCCTTTCAGAGGGAATAACTCCGTGGTTTCATTTTGACACGGACTGGGGCATAAACCTGCCTTATCTTAAAGAACTTCCAAAGGGAAAATGCGTGTGCGACCTTGATGGAATGACCGACATATTCAAGGCAAAAGAGATACTGGACGGGCACATGTGCATTAGCGGCGATGTCCCTGCAGCCCTTCTTAGCCTGGGTACGCCGGAAGATGTGGAGGAATACTGCCGGAAACTGATTGACCAGGTGGGACGGGGCGGGGGCTTCATGCTGACAACCGGGTGTGAATGCCCGGTAGACGCCAAGTTTGAAAACGTAAAGAAAATGATTGATGTGGCAAAGGAGTATCCGGGTAACTGGTAGCCAAAATTCCCTTTATAAGGAGTGAGCCCTAAAAAAACGTAATACCAATATGAGACCTTTGAAAAACGCCCCCTTTCGAAGTCTGCGCTTATCTGCTCAATCTCTGCGTTGCATTCAGATTTTAATCCTCGAAATACTCAATGTATTCCTGTGGTTAAAATCCTCACGCGCTTTGATCTTGAACGAAATTGAGCATTTTTCAAATGTCTCAAAATGACAATGGGGGATGATAATGGAAGAGGAACTGAAAAAGGTCTTTATCGGCATGAAGCGGCAGGAGACAATTGATCTGGTAAAGACGGCCCTTGACTCGGGCGCGGATCCCTTAATGATCCTCGGTGCGTGCAGGGAGGCTATGGAAGAGGTGGGGGAAAAATTTGAGACAGGCGAATTCTTTCTGAGCGAGCTTATCTACTCGGCCGAGGTCTTCAAGCAGGTCAGTGCCATCCTGGAGCCCGCCCTGATTTCCAGACGGGCCCCTGAGACCTCCGGGTCGGTGGTATTCGGAACACCAAAGGGTGACATACATGACCTGGGGAAAAACATTGTGGTCACCATGATGCGGGCCCAGGGCTTTTCGGTTCATGATCTGGGAGTGGATGTGCCACCTGAAAGGCTGGTGGAAGAAATACAGAGGACAGGGACTAACATCCTCGCGCTTTCAGCTCTTATAACACCGGCATTCGTATCAATGAAGAAGGCCGTATCTCTTCTAAAGGAAAAGGGGTTGCGGGAAAAGACGTTTGTAATAATCGGTGGGGGTGTTACAACGGATTTAGCCAGAAAAGAGGTGGGGGCCGATGCACAGACCCTTGATCCCACCAAGGCGATCCGTCTCTGCAGGCAATATTTGGAGGGAACTACTTCCCCCTGAAGGAGGGCGCGAAGAATTCCCGTGCTGTGGACGGACAGGACAGGGCCGGCTATGGATAAAAATGAGGGGTATGCTGCGCAACGTCTATCCCCTCTTGGATCAATTGCAAGACCCGTTTTTTGTATTCCGGAAATTTGTAGCCCTCATAGCTTTGAGTGAATAAAAGCCCTCCCTGTTTTCCTCTCCAATAATTACCGGCATGATCAAAACAGACCTTTGAGGTAACATTCAAGCCTTCAATCATTACCTCTAATTCCATCAACTGTTCCCGGGGGGACAACAGCTGAAATTCTCCCCTGTTATGGGCCTCAAAAAGAGGGGAACCGGGTGAGGGGAAAAAGGGACGCGACCGTATATAATCGGGGTTTATTGCACTCAGTACCCGGGCTGTATTTTTGGCGTGACCTTCCCACATCTCTTTTCCCCCCAACCCCGGCATCCAGTATTCGGATAACTGAAATCCGGCCTCCATCGCCTTTCTGCCCCCGCTAATATGTCCTTCGCTGGTAACCCCTTTTTTTATCCTTTTCAGCAGCACATCATCGCCCGTTTCCAGACCCACATGCAACCTGTCCAGTCCGGCTTTTCGGATCGCCATCAATTCCTCAAGCTTTCTCTGAGCCAGTGTTCTGGACCTTGCGTAAGAGGTGACCCTGTTTAAAGAGGGAAACGTTTTTCGTAAATGCTTCAATATATCCACAAGCTTTTGCGTAGGCAGAATCAGACTGTTTGCATCCTGCAGGAAGGCGGTTTTACCCCCGGCTGAAAGCCAATCGTAAACCATTACAAAACCGTGACTGGTATTGAATCCGGGTTCCCTCTCTAACAGGGCGATGGCCACATTTCGGTTCATCTCACCATTGTACCCGAGTTTACGGGAAATGGATTTGAGATTGTTGCAGATAGCCGCAATTGAATTGATATCGGCCTTGACCTCTTCCGGTGTTCTTAGTTCGAACTTCTCTCCTTTGTACATACTGCAAAACTCACACCTGTTCCACGGGCAATTGCGGGTAACCCTGATGAGTAGAGAGTAGCTGCCGCCTTCACTGGGCGGTCTATATATACCGGTTTCGAAGTTGTATTTTAAAGCAGTCGCGACATTCATATTCTATCCTTTCATTATTTATTCAATATTCCTAAAACATTATCCCTGTAATCTCGACTTTGATTATCAGCGGCCATCACCTCGATTTCAGACGCAGATGATGCCCCCAGTCCCAATTCCACGGCACGCGCGATTTGCTCCTGTTCGAAAATTTTCGGTTTCATAATCTGATCGTTGCTGCCGAGAAACTTTAAAACGGCCAGACCGACGGCATCAATTGCTACCCGATCCGTTGAGGTAAGAAAGACATTACCCTTTGCCCGCTTTCCGTTCATCGGTCCCCCGTCAACAAATACGTCGATGCCATCCAATACGATGAGATCCGGTTTGAAGGGCGCGTTTATCTCGGCAATCAACTTGCACTGGTGGGGGGATGAGTGAAGTTCATGCATATAGTCATAGCCGTGGCGCGTGGTGGGAACCACCCCCACATGCAGTTTTAGCGACATGGTAAAAACACCACCGTATTGGTGGGTTTTGAGACAGCCGGTCGAAATCAGGCACTCACTCTCCAATATCGGTCTGGCCACCCGGAATCCGTCCTGCCAGTGGGAGCCGTTGGAATCGACTTTCACCCAGTCTTTTTCATCCAACTTATCAAAATCAACAATTTTGACACCCAGCTTTTCCATGAGCGGGATGACACCTTTCTGATCCATGACCTCCTGGGTTGGCGGATAGCTGCGTTCACCAAGGCTCACGGTTTTGGCCCCCATTTTCCATACCTCTTCGACCAGGGCTATTAGGGTATCATTGTGGGTGGATCCCGGAACATGATCGGCCGTGTTAAAATTGGGTTTGATCAGCACATTTTTGTTCTTAACCGGGTTGATATTTAGTGCCTGGATGGAAGAAGCGACTGCTGATTTACGGTCCTCTGTACTCAATAGTGCAACCTTACTTTTATTAGAACTATTCATCGCAAAACTTCCTCGTAAACCGAATAATAAAGTGAAACCTTTGCAAAACGCCCCCTTTCGAAGTCTGCGCTTATCTAGCCAATTTCGGCGTCAGGCTCAAATTTCAATCCTCGAAATATGTAATATATTCCTGTGGTTGAAATTTTCGACTTCCTTGATCTTGACTAAAATTGAACATTTTTCAAAGGTCTCAAAGTTCCGCCCACTGCACCGGAATATTTTACAAAATCCCTCCGGGAAATGCCTGATGCCAGTTTATCATATCTTGAATGAAAATTCCATCCGTCAGTGGTCTATGGTCAACTGTTCGTGGAGAACCATAGGATATCTTTCTATCCTTTAAGTTCTTGCTGCTATTGAGTCTCCCCATCGTCATCCCATCTACCTGCCATAGCGATAGGATTTGCGGTAGACCAAAAGCGCGTCGGCGGAGTAAATGGCCAATGCCGTCCATATGAGCAAAAAGATCGCCACCTGGGCCCTGGTAAATGGCTCATGATAGAGCCAGATCCCCAGGAAGAACATACAGGTGGGGGCGATGTACTGCAGAAATCCCATGGTGGAAAGGGCCAGTCGTTGTGCTCCCAAGGTGAAGAGGAGAAGGGGAGGTGCGGTAACCAGTGCGGTGCCCATAAGAAAAAGGTCGGTTGAGATTCCCTTCTGTCCAAAGGCCCCCGCGCCGGAAGCGCTCAGGTAGCCCAGATAGATCAAGGCAGGGAGGGTAAGGATTAAGGCTTCCACGGTCAGCCCGGTAACGGCGCTCACCGGCGCTACCTTGCGGATGAGGCCGTACACTCCGAAGGTAAAGGCCAGGTACAAGGATACGGTAGGGACTTCCCCATATTCCAGCGTTAGAAAGACAACCCCCCCGCACGCCAATGTGACGGCCAGCCCCTGCAGGAGACGCATCCGTTCCCTCAGAAACACCATGCCCAGAAAGACATTGACCAGAGGGTTGATGTAGAAGCCGAGGCTGGCCTCCAGGATCCTATCGTTGTTGACAGCCCAGACATAGACCAGCCAGTTGCTGCCCACGAGCAGGGAAGTGATCAGCAGGATCACTAAGGTCTTCGGGCGTACAAAGATCTGTTTGAACTCATTTCGTTGTTTTCCAAAAAAAAGAACCACAGGGATCAGAAAGGCAAAGGACCATACAATCCGGTGGCAGATAAGTTCCAGGGCAGGGATCGTCTGAAGCACTTTCCAAAAAAGAGGGCTGAGCCCCCATATCAAATAAGCCGACGAGCCGAATAAGACACCGGCCGTTGATCGTTGTCGCTGGCCCGCAAGACCGCTTTTTTCGGCTGTCTCCATGGCGAAAGATCATAGACAAGGACTATGAAAATGTCCATTTCATTATGTCCATTCAAAGGAAATAGATTCCTTTCTGTCGAAGATTCCATTTTTTCTTACACCGTTCGCCGCCATAAATTTTCCCATCGTCTCATAGGGCTGTGCACCAACTAATTTATCCTGATTGATCACGAATGTCGGAACGGCCGTAATTCCCCTCGCTTGCGAAATTGCCCAATCCTCATCCACCGGATCCTTAAAGGCCCTTGTCGAAAGAACGGTCTCAGCCTGTTCTCGAGGGAGTCCGACCGATGCAGCCAAATCTAAAAGCACCGGAATTTTTGCGATGTTTTTACCATCTACAAAGTATGCTTTGAAAGCCGCCATATGAAATGGATCCCCCCTGTTTTTTGATTCGGCCCAGCTCCCCAATTCCTGGGCAAGACGGCTGTTATAGGTTTTTCTTCTCTCCCCGAGAGGGAGTCCCAGTTCCGCAGCCTTGTTTTTCAATCGGCGCATCATTTGATTTACATCTACGGGGTAATTCTCAAAGAGCTTTTCAAGAGAAAGCCCTTCCTCAGGCGTGTCCGGGTGAAGGGGAAAAGCCCGCCACCGCACCGCTATGTCGTATTCATTTTTGAGCTGATCGATACTCCCGGTAACGAAGTAGCACCACGGTCAGATGTAATCTGAAAATATCTCAAGCGTTAAAGATATGGGCATGTCTCATCCTCCCTGTGTGAAAAAATGTCAAGGGGAGTTTATGATCAGATAATTTGCTGCCTCAGAATTACGCATTGGCTTTCATTCAGTGGGTTAAAATGTGTATGTTGTTTTTTCCGACACCACTTATATCCGAAATGATCAAAAAGTCAAGCTTACATATGGGGTTATCGGGGAAGGCGAACATGGAGGCTGTCGGAATTACTTGATTACCTATGATTCTTGGTATATGTTTGAAAAGTTCAAGGTTCAAGGTTCAAGGTTCAAGGTTGTATGTTGCAGGTTTTGGGTTTCAAGATGAACCTTTTTCAATAGTCAATAGTCAATAGTCAATTCCAGTAAGGAGGTGCCTTATGAGGGGACCAGGAGGGTTGGTTCGGTCCGATAAAATAAAGGGCTATGAAAACATAGGCCCGCTCTATGAATGGTCGGAGGCAGGGGCCTATCTTGTGATTGACCGGGTCAGATTTGAAGGGAAAACGGGAGCGGTTTTGTGTTACTATAACCCTCCTGTTCATCAGGTGGGCAATCCCGGCTTAGATGCCTATTTAGAAAGTCTGGATAACGTCTTGGAGAAAAGGGATAACCTGGAATTTCTCATTCTCTATGGCGCGAACGACCCTGTCCATGCCGGCGGAGATCTCAAGGAAAGCCTGACCAAACTGGACAGTACCTTGGATATAAAAAGAGAAAGGGAAGCTGCAGGCGCATCACCCGAAGAAGTGGACCGCCTCTTTGATTGGGCAGACATCCGGCTAAAAAAGGGGCAAGCCCTCCACGGAAAGATCAGGGCCATTTCAAACCACTTCAGGGTCATTGCCGCCTGTGGAGGCGGAACGCGTTTCGGCGGTTCAGCTGAAATCCCACTTATGGCCGATTACTTGGTGGGCGATTCCAGAAGCGGTATGTGTTTCAGTGAGGCTATGATCGGCCTAATACCGGGTTGGGCAGGCATCGCCAGGACACTGATAAAGGCTGGTCCGGTCAATGCAGCATTTATGTCCATGACATCAAAGGAATCCAAGGCCAACCAGTTAAAAGAGATTGGGATCTACAATGTTGTCGTAGATATTCCTTTCCCTTTTCCAAAAAGGCAAAAAACCGGTGATCGGGAAGCTGACAAGGCTGATTATTTGGCCGCCTTGGAGAGCCACAGCGATGACACCGGACTTATCCTTCTTCCAAAGGCCCTGGAAATCGCGACCTCTCCGGAAGAAGCAATCCCCAAAGTGAGTGAGAAAGAAAGACTGGTCCTGGCTACGGAAGAGGACGTTTCTCAAGAGGTAGCCAAAAGAAAGGACCCGGAGAATTACTCTCAACTGTGGGGGAAGTCCTTGAGAGAGGTAAAAGATGAGATGATTCGAATGGGAAGGCCCTTGGGCCCCCAATCCATAGAGGCGCTGAATAAACTTCTTGAAGATTATGATCCATCCCAATTTGATGAAAGTTCATTCGTTGAAAGAGAGATGAAGGCAGATGCCAGGCTGTACCGTGATAATAGATTCCGTGCAGGTCTGATCGCAACACTTCAACAAACCGTAGCAGATTACAGGGAGGGCGAATAACATGAAACAGTATTTTGAAAAAATGACTTCATTAGGAAGGGAACTCAACGACAAAGATCGAGAGCAAAACAGGGAAAACGCCCTTGGGATATCAAAGGTGGACGAGGAGATCGCCGAGGCCATGGAGAAAAGAAAACTGGCCGGCATCCCGGCCGAAAGGGTCCACAAACGGGGAGAAATGACGGCCTGGGAACGAATCGATCTATTGGTTGATCCAGAGACCTTCTTACCCTTAAACAGCCTTTATGATCCCGAGTTCAACCAGGAGGGGTCCACTGGCGTCTTAACCGGATTAGGCAAGATATCGGGCAGATACGCACTGATCATTGCCTCGGATAATAAGGTCCTTGCCGGGGCATGGATTCCGGGCCAGCGTGAACACGTGTTCCGTGCCCAGGATATTGCCGAACAACTGCACATCCCCCTTGTCTGGGTCCTCAACTGCAGCGGTGTCAAATTGACTGAGCAGGAAAAAGTATACGCTGGCAGGCGATCAGGCGGTAGAACTTTTTTCAGACATGCGGAGCTTGCGGAAAAGGGAATACCCGTGATCGTGGGCATGTTTGGCACCAACCCTGCCGGCGGAGGATATCATGCCATCAGCCCTGCCATTATTTTCGCCCATGAAAAATCCAACATGGCCGTGGGCGGGGGGGGCATTGTGAGCGGCATGTCACCCAAGGGGCATTTTGACCTTGAAGGCGCGGAAACCCTGATAGAGGCAACAAGACAGTTTAAGCAGGTCCCTCCCGGCGGTGTCAAAATCCACCATGACAAGACCGGATTTATGAGAGAGGTGTTTGATACGGAAGAAGGAGTTATTGGGGCCATAAAAAAATGTATGGCAGGTATGCCACTATATGATCCTTCAACCTTCAGGGTTGCAGCACCTGCTGATCCGCTTTACCCGGCGGATGATCTCGATTTTATCGTTCCCGTTAATCAAAAGAGGACCTACGCCATCGAACAGGTGTTAGCGAGGCTATTTGACGGGAGCGAACATATGGAGTACAGACCGGATTATGGTCCGGAAGTATACTGCGGCCTTGCCAAAATAGACGGCTTCCCAATGGGAGTCATTGCCAATCGCCAGGGGTTTTTGGGCAAGGGATATCCCAAATATGCGGAGAACAAATACTTAGGGATAGGGGGCAAGCTTTACAGGGAAGGTCTAATTAAGATGAATGAGCTTGTCATGTTCTGCGGCAGGGATAAGTTGCCCCTGATCTGGTTTCAGGATACGAGCGGTATTGACGTTGGTGATATCGCCGAACAGGCAGAGCTTTTGGGGCTCGGCCAGTCACTCATCTATTCCATTGAGAGTTCCCATGTTCCCATGATGTGTGTCGTCCTGAGGAAAGGAACGGCTGCGGCCCATTATATCATGGGAGGACCCCAGGCAACCCGGAATAATGCCTTTACACTCGGTGTAGGTACTACGGAAATATATGTCATGCACGGTGAGACCGCTTCTGCCGCGGCCTTCGCAAGGCGATTGGTCAAGGAACAGGATGCGGGGCATCCCGTTGAACCTGTGATAGATAAGATGAACGCCCTTGCCCAACAGTACCACGACCAGTCCAGGCCCGTATACTGTGCAAAGGCAGGGTTTGTGGACGAGATCACCCGGATGGCAACTCTCAGGGACTATTTTGTTGGTTTTGTAAGATGCTGTTATCAAAATCCGGCCAGTATCTGCCCGCAGCACCAGATGCTGCTACCGAGATCCATCAGGGGGTAGGGGTTTTCATGACTCCAGCAGCCAGTATCAAAACCCAGAAGTCAGGGGGCAGAGGTCAGTGGTCAGATATCAGAAGTCAGAAAAACGAGTATCCAGCATCCAGTATCCAGTATCCAGTAAAAGGAGGGGGAAATGAGCGAATATGATATTTTCAAAGTCAATCCGAGAATGCCAAAAAAGGTCAGGTTAGGTGATATCACCATTAGGGACGGATTTCAGCATGAGGAGGAATGGATACCCACCGAGGCCAAGATATATTATCTCCAGGAACTGGCCTTTGCCGGTGTGAAACGGATGGAGGTGACCAATCTAGGAAACCCCAGGATCATGCCCCAGTTCAAAGACTGTGAGGAGGTCCTAAAAGGGGTGCACAACGACATATTTAAAAAGAGATTAGCCAAGAGAGGGATCAATCATGAGGATATTGAATGGACGGCCGTAACCATCAGGGAAGGGGCCGTGGACCAGGCTATCCGGCTCAAGGAAAAAGGGTATGGCCCGGACAGAGTCCTGATGATGGTATCCACGGATGAGGAGCATCATTTTGCCAACAGTGGCACCACGCTTCCCAATTACTGGAAGGAGGCGGAGAGATGTATCAAGAAGTGCAAGGCTGCCGGCATCAAGATGTGCGGTACGGTAAGCACCATCTGGGGCAGCCCCATATCGGGCCCCACAAAATTTGAGGAGGCCGTGGAGTTTACCAAACGATGGCTCAGTATCGGGGCCGATGATATTGAACATGCAGACCATGATGGCTCTGCGCCGCCCAATCAGGTTTACCGCTACTTTTCCATGATATTGGATGAAATGCCAAATACTGATCTCCACATCGCCCATTTTCATGTAACCAGGGGATGGGGCCTTGCAAACGTCCTGGCCGCTCTTCAGGCGGGGATCGACATCTTTGAGGGAACCATTGGCGGTATGGGCGGACAACCGGCCAATTTCTTGGGAAAAACCCCTGTGCCTGGCACAGGATCGTATTATTATAAGGATCCCAATGTGGTGGGATTGGTCACATTTGAAGATATGTGTGTCATGTTAGATGAGATGGGGATTGATATCGACGGGATTAATATCGACAGGATCCTTGAAATCGGTACAATGATGGAAAAGACGGCGGGCAGGAGGTTACGCTCAGAATCAATCCTGAACGGCAGAATCCCGAAAAAAGCGCGCGAAGAATTCAAACGGCCAGGGCTACCAAAAGTAAAAGAGAAGTTAGGAGAGAAACCGGGTGTGGTCATACCCGAAGGGTGGCCGGAAAAGGCCGAACTGCCCCCGGAACTTATTAGGGAAACTTGAAACTCGAAATTTGATGGTCTCGTAAAAAGTCTCCAAGGCCGTCACTCCCGCGAAAGCGGGAGTCCATAAGGAGTCGATTTTCCTGGATTCCCGTTTTCACGGGAATGACAATAACGGGTGTTTTCTGGCTTTTTACGAATTCATCAAACTTACAACTCGAAACTTGAAATTCGCTAACGCATTTAGGCGCCAGACTACAGCTATAAGACGGTACACAACGTGATTGCTACAGGATGAATCCTTGCCTGTGTGTTCTCTGCCATTCTCCGGCGGGATAGATCAGGAGATAGGAATTCTGCTGTGCAGTTCTATTGAAACCCTTTCAGCCAAGGAAAAGACGCCTTTTTCATCGACCCCGGTCTCTATTGCTGATCTGCCAAAAAATTGAACCAGCCTCTCAGTCGGTTGATTGCCGGGGGCCCCTGTAATACAACCCCCGGTCCCACCCAAAGAAGCATCAAATCGCCTGATCCCCAGGTCAAAGGCGGCTTTAGAATTGGCTAAGGCCTGATCTCCTGATACATGGTGAGGATGGTATCCGATTCGATCCCTGTCTCTTCCCTTCCTCAAATCGAGAATCGTTTCCAAAATTCTTGCCGTCTCATCCTTTCCAGCTACCCCCTGGAGGTCCGAAAGGGTCACTGTCCGGGACCCGAAATCAAAAAGGAGGTCTATATGACGGTTTATCTCACGGAGATCCGCTTTGACGACCGCACCTCTTTCCGGATCCATATATCCGAACGCCGCAGAGATATAGGCAACCACCCGGATATGCCGCAGGGAGGCATCCATTAGGATCGTCCTGTATTCGGCCACGGTTTCCTCTATGGGCCTCCCTAAGTTGGATAGGTTATGGGCCTCGACCGCAGAGAAGAATACGCCCATTGTATGATTATATCCATCCGAGCCGAGACCAAGGGAACGAAAGGTTTTGTAGCCGGTTAGGTTGGGAACCAGGGTAATAATATTGACGCCATCTACCCTGCCGAGATCTTCTGAAATCTTTCTGAGGGCGTCCTCATGCATGGCAGGGGCCACCTTCGGATTAATGCAGGAGAGGACTTCGAGGCTGCGGAAACCGGCATCTATCAGTTCAGATGCAATCCTCGCCCTAATTCCCGGCGTAAAGATATGCAGGTGAGTTCCCGGGACATTCTGGCCGAACTCCCGCAAGGTCACATCGGTGATCGTTACGCTATCGGTTTTTTTGTCCGCCATTGACATTCCTGCTTCTCATACTGTTCGGTTCCAGGTTTCCCGCTTGACGGATTAACGGTTACAACATCTTTTGGATGGAAGCAATACAATTCTACCAATTCCGTCTCCAATCTCTTGTGCAAAAAACACAAGAAATCTGTTATAATGCATCATTTTTCTTTGCGAGCTTTGTGCCTTTGCGTGAGACCTTTTTGATTCCCCGCATCTGTTTCACTAAAGACGGGATCTCCGTTGCACTTTGACCAGTTTATCTGGGTTAGGGGCAGACATGAATGATAAATCTCTGAAAGACTGCTTTTTGAATTCTTTTTCAATTAGAGGCGACAAAAAGGCAATTAGCTTTTTTCGGAATGGCGTGGTTGAGACGGAGATCACTTATCTGGAATTGGACCGAGATTCAAACCGGATGGCCAACACGTTGATAGACTTGAATGTCAGCAAGGGAGACCGGGTCATCCTCTTTTTCCAGAAATCTTTGATTTTTGTAGTCGCCCATATTGCACTTCAAAAAATTGGCGCTGTTGCGGTCCCTTTGAATCCCGGGTTTAAAAAATCGGAAATGGAATACCTGGTTTGTGATGCTGAAGCTAAATTGGTACTGACAGGTCCTGACCAGGAAGCAATAATAAATGAAATAGACCCCGGTCTCACCACGATAGTAATCCATACTGAAAAACCTTACCAGCACCTGATTTTTTTCCGCTCAGCCTCGGACAGTATAGCCCGGGAAAAAGTCGAACCGGATGACTCGGGGCTTATCATTTACACCTCCGGAACTACAGGAAAACCAAAAGGGGCGATCCTTACACAGAGGAATCTTGTCCATGATGCAAAAAATATTATAAAAATATGGGAGATATCAGAGTCAGATGTCCTGTGTCATGCGCTTCCATTGTTTCATGTACACGGGCTCTGTTTTGCCCTTCATACGGCCCTTATTGCCGGTGCTCATGTGCTGCTGCTTGATCAATTCTCCCCCCAAAGGGTCATAGAATTGTTGACGAAAAAAGAGGGGAAATATGTCTGCACTCTATTTATGGCAGTTCCTCCCATGTATGGTAAAATAATGGATTATGTTGGCGAAAAGGACCTCGACTTCAAGCATATGCGGTTATGGACATCCGGCTCAGCACCTCTTCTAACAAAGGATTTTAAGAAGATAACCAAGGTATTCGGGAAAGAACCGGTTGAACGCGAAGGGATGTCAGAGACAGGGATGAACTTTTCCAATCCCGTAAGGGGCAAAAGAAAGCCTGGATCAATCGGGTTGCCTCTTCCCGATCTTGAGGTGCGGATTGTAAACATCGAGACATTTGAGGACATGCCACCGGGTCAGGATGGTGAAATCTGGCTTAAAGGCCCGGCTGTTTCTCCAGGGTACCTAAATAAGCCTGAAGAGACGGCCAAGGCATTTGAAAAGGAATGGTTCAGGACTGGAGATCTGGGAAGAGTCGATGAGGATGGATACTACTATCTAACGGATCGATGCAAACATATTATCATCTCAGGGGGCGAAAATATCTCCCCAAAAGAAGTTGAAGGGGTTATAAACAGGCTTGATGATGTGCTCGAATCTTCTGTCGTGGGCGTACCGGATGAAAAATGGGGGGAAAGGGTTGTTGCGGCTATTGTTACACGGGTTGGATCCGGGATCAAAGCGGGTGACATTCAGGCATATTCCAAGGAACACCTGCATAACTGGAAATGTCCCAAAGAAATCGTTTTTTTAGAGGAGTTACCAAAAAATACCATGGGAAAGGTATTAAATGAAGAGGTGAAAAAACTTTTTCAAATTGAATAAATCAAACCACAGATGCGAAACTTTTCAGTAACCCGGAGCATTGAAAATGGATCCGAAAGAAATCATTAGCGGAAAAAGAGTCCTTATCGTGGATGACGAGCAAGATGTTCTTGATACATTAGCCGGCCTACTGGATATCTGTAAGATAGACACGGCGACCTCTTTTGAAGAAGGCAAACGCCTGCTTCAAGATAATGTATACGATATTGCCATCCTGGATATAATGGGCGTAAAAGGATTTGATCTCCTTGAGATTGCCCATAAACGGGGTGTACCTGCGCTTATGCTGACGGCACATGCACTTTCTGAAGAAAACCTCAAAAAATCGGCTGAAAGCGGTGCTTCATATTATGCGCCCAAGGATAGAATAGATCAGATAGATATCTTCGTGGCAGATGTGCTTGAGGCAAAACAAAAAAACAAGAGCGCATGGATAAAGGTGTTTGAAAGATTAGGGAATTTCTATGACAGAAAATTCGGGGGGCCTGACTGGAGAGAAAAGGAAAAGGAATTCTGGGAAAAAAGGACAAAGATGCTCACCTAAGATCAGGTCTCCCGCATTATCTCAAACCAAAAAAAGCCCCTCCCTTGAAAAAGGAAGAGGCTTTTTAATTTCCATCGAACCCGTTTATCTACTGCAAATTCCCTAAAGCGGGATATTCCCATGCCTCCTATCAGGGATAGACTCCCGTTTGTCCTTGAGCATCATCAGGGCCTGGATTAATCTCGGCCGGGTATTTTCGGGAGAGATAATATGATCCGTATATCCCAACTCCGCTGCCTTGAATGGACTGGCAAAGTTATCCCTGTACTCCTCGACCAGCCTCTCCTTGGTTGCAACCGGATCATCAGCTTCGGAGAGTTCTTTCCTGAAGATAATGTTGGCTGCACCTTCAGGCCCCATCACCGCAATCTCGGCAGTGGGGTAGGCGAAGTTGATGTCACCGCCCAGGTGTTTGGCCGACATGGCAATATAGGCACCGCCGTACGCCTTGCGTGTTACTACGGTGATCTTGGGAACCGTGGCCTCTGAATAGGCAAAAATAATCTTGGCTCCGTGTTTAATAATACCGTCATACTCCTGCTGTACACCCGGCAGATATCCGGGGACATCCACAAATGTGACAGTCGGGATATTGAAAGCATCACACATTCGGATAAACCTGGCACATTTTACCGATGCCTTGGTATCTAAGCAGCCAGCCAAAAACTTGGGCTGGTTGGCAATAATACCCACGGAGAAACCGTTCAGCCGGCCAAAACCCACAACCATATTTTTTGCATAGTGTTGCTGTATCTCTAAAAACTGGTTATTATCCAGAACGGTTCGAATAATCTCCGTCATGTCATACGGCAGCCTGGGATTGGTCGGCACCACTGTGTTCAAGGACTTTTCTGCCCTGTTCGCGTCATCGGTACATTCAACCACAGGCGGTTTTTCTCTGTAATTCTGCGGGAGATAGGAAAGGAGATCCTTGACCCTGTCAAGGGCTGCCTGGTCTGAGTCCTCGGCAAAGTGGGCAACCCCGCTCTTGGTATTATGGGCCATGGCGCCGCCAAGGGCCTCGGCTGAAACTTCCTCGGAAGTTACCGCCTTGATGACCTGCGGGCCTGTGATAAACATGTTGCTCGTCTTTTTGACCATAATGGTTAGATCAGTAAGCGCGGGCGAATAAACCGCCCCCCCTGCACATGGTCCCATAATCACGGAGATCTGAGGTACAACCCCTGAACTCCAGACATTTCTCTTGAATATCTCGCCGTAGCCTCCAAGACTCATGACCCCTTCCTGGATCCTGGCGCCCCCGGAATCGTTCAACCCGATCATAGGTGCACCATTTTTTAGCGCAAGGTCCATGACCTTGCATACCTTCTCGCCGAACGCACCGCTCAGGGATCCGCCGAATACGGTAAAATCCTGGGAAAATAAAAATACAAGACAGCCGTTTATTCTCCCGTAACCGGTCACCACACCATCACCCGGGGTCTTCTTCTTATCCATGCCGAAATCCTGGCAGCGGTGCACTACAAATTTATCCAACTCCTGAAAACTTCCTTCATCTAACAGATAATCGATCCTTTCCCTTGCGGTCATCTTCCCCTTGTTATGTTGCTGTTCAATTCGCTTCTGACCGCCGCCCATCTCCGCCTCAAGATTCCTGCTTTCCAGTTCCTTTATCTTGTCTTCAATATCCATTAAAGTATCTCCAAATGCTATTATTATTTGTAATTCTTGGCTTACCCTGTCCTGATCTATTAACCGCCTTTTCCCCTATATGTAATATCTCCATAAGTAGCGGTAACAGGTACTGGATTCCCGCTTTCGCGGGAATGACGAAATAGAGTAAGTATCTGTCATTCCAGCGAAAGCGGGAATCCAGAAAAATGGCGCAGTAGAGGATTTACCCCGATTTATTGAGAAGCAACCCCTAACCGCTGCAGAATTTACAGTTGATTCCATATCAAAAGGCTGATAATAAGTGTAATCTACATATGGGGTCATATACGTCAAATGACTTCATTGTCAAGAATTATTAACAACCGGCAGGGAAGTGTGAAGTGTGGATTGTGGAATTGAAAGTTCAAATCGGAATTGTTCCTTTTTAACTTTAGGCACTCCAAACTCGTAACTCCAAACTTGGAAAAACCAGCAGCCAGCTGGGAAATGCGAAGTGTGATGAGATGACGACACGCAAGAGAACCATACTGATCTTTCCGGGCCAGGGCTCTCAATATGTGGGCATGGGCAAAGAACTTTACGATAAATTCAAACTGGTAAGGGATATATACGCCGAGGCCAGTCAGGTGCTTGGCTATGATATTTCAGAACTATGCTTCAAAAAACGCAAGTTTGGAAAATTCATGCACAAGGCAGATCTGAACAAAACCATTTACACCCAGCCCGCCGTACTGACAATGAGTTATGCTTGCTACAGGGTGCTTGATGAGACATGCAGAGGACGTGACGTTGATTTAAACGTATCCCTGTTAGCAGGGCACAGCTTAGGCGAATATACGGCATTATTAGTCGCGGAGGCAATGGATTTTAAAACCACCCTGACCCTTGTCATGAAAAGGGCCACCGTAATGACAGAATGGGGCAACTCTTATCCGGGTGCGGGGTTAATGGCAGTAGTGGATAAAGGGAAGAAACTGGATTATGATAAAATATGTGCTCTGTGTAAAGACTTTGGGGTCTTTATTACACTAAACAATACAAAGAGCCAGATTGTAGTTGGTGGATCCAAAAAGCGGCTGGCAGAAATGGGCAAAGAATTAAAAAATAACGGGTTGCGCGCTATGATGTTAAAGGTAGAAGGACCATTTCATACACCGATCATGAAGCCCGCTGCTGATAAGTTCAAAAGGGAATTAGAAAAATGCGACATCGATATTGCTTCAAAACCCATAATGGCGAATGTAACATCAGAGGCAATCGTAGACCCTAAGCACATAAGACAAGAACTCTATAAACAGATGTTCAACATTGTTGACTGGCGGGGAATAATCGAAAGAATTATCAGCAAAGGTGAAAATACATTTATAGAAGTCGGGCCTAAACGGGTCTTGAGCAATATGATCAAAGATATTGATCCATCCGTACCAAGACTCAATTTGGAAGACGCCGAATCCTTAGAAAAAACCGTAAAGAAAATAGCAGAACCAACCATCACTTGATTTGTGTGCAGATCCCAATTCCTTTTTCTGATTTTGCCACCGCATTAATGCATATCACTCAAGCCATCGCTCTCTCCACATCTCCCACATCAAAAGCGCCCAGAGGCGATACTGGTGATTGGCCTTTCCGGAAAGGTGTTCCTTTATTTTCTCCTCCACAAGATTATGATCAAATAAGCCCTCTTTTATCAGTCGCTCAGGAGAAAGATAATCCAGAAGCATTTCCTTCAGCTCACCGCGAAACCAGTCTTCAATAGGAACGCCAAACCCCATCTTCGGTCTTTCGAATAGCTCCTCCGGAACGTATCGGGCGAGTAGCCTCCTCAGTAAATATTTCCCCCTGCCCCTTTTGTATTTGAGGCGGTCCGGAAGAGTGGAGGTGAATTCCACCACACGATGATCCAAAAGAGGCACCCGAACCTCCAAGCCGACCGCCATGCTGGCACGATCCACTTTGGTCAACATCGCATCCGGCAGATAGGTCTTTTGATCAACACGCATAAGACGCGAGAGAAGGGGCCAGTTTCCGGTTTCCCTGAAGATCTCTTCATATTGGCAATCTCGGATATCCCTCCCCATCAGCCTGTCCAATTCCTTTTCAGACCACAGGCAAATAGTCATCCGGTATAAATCCTGAATACTGGTCTGCCCTAACAACTTGATAAATTTCTCCCATTTATCGGGGAAATTGGCCAGCCTGAACCGCTGGGGAAGAAAGCGCCTCCACGGGAGGTAACATCTTTCAACCCATGTAGGAGGAATCTTGTCTAAAACAAGCCCCAGGCCCTCTTTGGCCGGTCCAGGAATTCGCTGAAAAGCGGTGGCCATAGCCCGGGTGCTCCAATACCGGACGTAACCGCAAAACTGCTCGTCCCCACCATCCCCTGAAAGGGCAACAGTTACCTGGGAACGTGCAAGACGCGAGACCAGAAAAGTGGGAATGGCAGATGAATCGGCGAAGGGTTCGTCGTAAATCTCCGGAAGGCGAGGAATAACATCCATGGCCTCCTTAGGGGTAACATAAAAGTCCGTATGGTCTGTACCCAGATGTTCTGCCACTTTTAAGGCCCATGGCGCCTCATTATACGCCGGTTCGTTGAATCCGATACTGAACGTGCGAACAGGGGAAGTATTGACCTTTTGCATCAAGGCAACCACTATTGAAGAATCTATGCCCCCACTCAGCAGGGCGCCTAAGGGCACATCACTGACCAACCGATCTGATACGGCCTGGGTTAGAAGATGATCCAACTCTGTGAAAACGTCTTCCTCTGAACGATCTCTACCTTTTGACGTTCTGTCAATATGGGGCAGTTCCCAGTAGGACCGGATTCTGATATCCTGACCATCAAAGACAGCATAGCGCCCTGGCAGGAGCTTGAAAGTATCTTTGAAAACAGTCCTCGGTGAAGGGATATACTGGTAATGCAGGAAAAGAGGTACAGCATCAGGGTCTATGTCCCTTGGAAACCCCTTGAATGCCATCAGTGCCTTGAGTTCGGATGCGAAGATCAGCTCACCCGGCGTAAAGTGATAATATAAGGGCTTGATCCCCAAACGGTCCCGCGCAAGGAATAGCAACCTGCTTCTTGAGTCCCACAGGGCCAGCGCGAACATCCCTACAAAACGCGTAAGGCAATCCATTCCCCACTCCATATAGGCATTGAGGATCACCTCTGTGTCGGTTTCTGTCCAGAAGTGATGGCCATGTCCCTCTAACGTGCTGCGAATCTCCTGAAAGTTATAGATCTCGCCGTTATAAACGATATTGACCATCCCATCGTCACTTGCCATGGGCTGACGTCCAGCCTCAGACAGATCAATGACAGACAGCCGCCTGTGGCCCAGCCCCACCCCGGACTCCTGATCAAAAAAAAGGCCCGTATCATCCGGGCCACG
>Ga0222665_1000441_pt1 | contig 25309 bp, 25 predicted proteins | sample AntAcemetagen653_FD_179853 | JGI IMG/M metagenome (GOLD analysis project Ga0222665, IMG submission 179853) | Saline water microbial communities from Ace Lake, Antarctica - #653 | ecosystem: Environmental > Aquatic > Non-marine Saline and Alkaline > Saline | place: Antarctica: Ace Lake...
ATTTTGAAAACACCAAGTATTAATTATTTTATTTAATGTAATATATCACTTAAATCATGAATGGAGTTTTATTATAAAATTATTAGTAAATGAAGGGGATGCGAATTTTGCTTTAAAATCTCCCGAAGTTAACCATTATCATTTTGACTATGATGCTTTTATAATTTCTGGATTTATCACTGAAAGGGAATAAATATGATTGAGTATAAACTGGTTGACCTATCCGGACATATTTTAGTAACTAAGAGCAAGAGGATACAATTATTTCAAAAAGTGTGTAGCTTGATTATTTCCTTAATTTTATATCCTAAAAAATTTCTTAAAAAAACTGTACACAAAATTACACATTTTGAATTTTACAAAATTATATTGAATTTCTTCAAAATGGAAGAACTACGATATATTTATTAGATAAAAAATATACATAACTGCCTTGGATAAGGTCACTTACGGAAAATTGAAAATGTAAGTGAGGGGCACGAAGTGCGAGTTCTTTAAAGCAGAAATTAAAAAGGAACATTATTTATGGCACAGACATTACCTGAACCTCACGGTGGAATGGGATTGGTGAATCGAATCATTCCAGAAAATAGAAAAAAGGACTTTATCAAATCATTGAAGGACAAAGAAGTCTATACTATAACTGATTCTGATTTGTCGATGTTTTATAGTATTACGAATGGACTACTTTCACCACTTGTTGGTCCCATGGATGAAAAAGAATTTAACAAAGTTCTTGAAGAAGATGCTATAGAAAGAAATGGGAAAAAATATGCATGGACCATCCCGATTTCCTTTCCCATCTTCAAAGATGAGAAGGATAAATTACGAATTGGTGAAACTGTTGCCATAAAAAATGAGAATGATGAACTCGTCGGATCAATAAAAATATCCGACATATTTTACTTCGATAAGAATAAATACAATCTCTCAGTGTATGGAACGGATAGAAATGATCATCCGGGTCCGAGAATTATAAATGATGATCCTAGGGATTATCTGATTGGTGGAGAAATTTGGGCATTAGAACCAAAGCATACTCATTATTACGAAAAATATATGTATCCTCCGGAAGAAACGAGAAAGTTATTTAAGGATAAAGGATGGGAACGAATTGTTGCCTTTCAAACACGAAATCCCCTGCACAGAGCTCATGAATATGCCTTGGTCTATGGATTGGAAACTCTCATTCGAGAAGGGTATAATGCGGGTGCAGTGCTTAATCCGCTTGTTGGGGCGACAAAATCTGATGATGTACCTGCAGATGTTCGAATGAAAACATATGAAGTGCTTATCGATAATGGCATTATTGGTGAAGGTGACCGCGATGAAGAACTCTGGAAAGAAAAGGGAATGTCCTTCAAAGATCATCTTATGCTTGTAGGCATGGATGTGAAAATGTTCTATGCTGGTCCCAAAGAAGCGATAATGCATGCAATATATAGACAAAATTTCGGTTTTACAGATATTATTATCGGGAGAAAACATGCAGATGCCCCCTTCGATGACGGGACACCTGCGTGGGGAGATTTCGATGCTCAGGACATTTTTAATAACCTCAAAGGCGAACTACAGACCCAACCAGTGAATGTTGGTTTTGCGGCTTATTTTGAAGAGATCAATAGAGTTGGATTGATTAAAGAATATTCTCAGAAAGGTTACCATACCGTCGGCATTTCTGGTAAGGAAGTTCGACGAAAATTACACGTTGGCGAGGAACTTGATCCGAGAATAATGAGAAAACCGGTCGCAGATATATTAATTAAATTTTATGCAGGAAATGGAGAATGAAAATGATCAAAAGCAAAAACATTACGTGGCATGAAAGCGGAATCTCAAAAGAAGACAGAGAAAAACAAAACGAGCATAAAGGTGTGGTTATCTGGCTGACTGGTTTATCCGGTTCAGGAAAATCAACTGTTGCTGTTGAACTGCAAGCTCAGTTGTTCGAAGCTGGTTGCCTGGAATTCATCTTAGATGGTGACAATATCAGGCACGGACTCAATAAAGATCTTGGCTTCTCACCAGAAGATCGAGAGGAAAATATTCGTAGAATTGGGGAGGTTGCAAAACTCTTTGCAGATGCAGGTATAATCACTATTACGTCATTCATCTCCCCCTATAGAAAAGATAGAGATATAAATCGAGAACTTCTGCCTAAAGGTGAATTCATCGAGGTATATGTACAAGCACCTCTGAACATCTGTGAAGAACGCGACCCGAAAGGTCTTTATAAAAAAGCCCGTGCAGGGATCATTCCGGAATTCACTGGCATCTCAGCACCATATGAAGAACCTTTAAATCCTGAAATAGTGATCGATACTGATAAATTGTGTGTGAAAGATTCTGCCGATAAAATAATTGATTATTTAAAAAAACATAAAATAATTAATTGCTAATATTGGGATTAACAAAGAATTATGGAATTTATAGATCTACAACCTCAATGCGGATGGTTGGAAGGGTATCTGATAGATAGACCAAGCCAGGAGTGGACAACGTTTTCAGTACAAGATTAAAACTTATCGATTTATTTCTACAAAATGTTTGAACTAATTTTTACGTCCTCCGTCATCGTTGTTATGATCATCGCTCTTGCAAAGGAGTGGTTCAATCCTGCAGGCATTGTATTTTCAGCATTACTTTTGCTTATTGCGGGTGGAGTAATAGACATAAACGAAGCATTTGCCGGCTTCTCTAATAAAGGAATGCTGACAGTAGGATTTCTTTTTGTCGTCAGTGCTGCATTACAAAGCTCAGGGGCTTTTGAGAGATTCATCATTAAAATTCTTGGAAACAGAAGTAATAGTGAGACTTCTCGATATATAAGACTGATGTTCCCAGTTGCAGGTCTTTCTGCATTCCTGAATAATACTCCAATAGTTGCAACTTTGATCCCAATAGTAAAGGGTTGGGCTAAACGTAATAATTTTGCTGCCTCAAAATTTCTTATCCCACTTTCCTATGCAGCAGTACTCGGTGGCACCTGTACACTTATTGGTACAAGTACTAACCTCGTTGTGCATGGTTTATTGCTTGAAAACGGGTACAAGGGATTTTCATTTTTTGAAATTACACAAATTGGTATTTCTGTTGCAATTTTAGGAATTCTTTTTGTTGTCTTTATCGGAAAGAAGTTTTTGCCTGACAGGAAAGATGTGATTACCAGACTAGGAGAAGAAACGCGAGAATTCGTTGTGGAAATGCGTGTGGGAAGTACGTATCCGCATCTTAATAAGACTGTCGAGCAGGCAAACCTACGTCACCTGCAAGGATTATTTCTTTTTCAGATAAATAGGAGCGATGAGATAATTGCTCCTATTGCTCCTGATGAGATAATCCTGAAAAATGACAGGTTATTTTTTACGGGATTACCCGAAACAATCTTTCAACTACAGAAAATTCGAGGATTGATCACGGCACCAGATCGTGAATTCGACATAAGAAATCTTGATTCTGATAAAATAAAAACGTATGAAGCGGTTGTTTCAAATTCATCACCTCTTATCGAACAGACTGTTCGAGACAGCAATTTCAGAAGTATGTATAATGCTGTCATACTGGCAATTCATAGAAGTGGGGAGAGAATAAATCGCAAAGTTGGCGATATTGTAATTAAGCCGAATGACACCCTCTTTTTGCTTGCGAGAAAAGGTTTTGAGAAAAAATGGTATAATTCAAAAGATTTCTCGCTCGTCACCTCAAGTCTCGATATATATGAGAAGCCACCTTGGAAAGGCAACCTTGCTCTTATAATTCTTCTCGCAATGATAGTGTGTGCTGCGACCGGCTTGGTTCCCATTATTTTTGCTGCTGCTGTTGCTGCAGTCCTCATGATGGCAACTGGGATAATAAATCCTAAGGATGCAACGACTTCTGTAAATTGGGGAGTGCTTATATTGATTGCCTGTTCTTTTGGAATTGCTCGAGGAATAGCTAATTCCGGTCTTGCAAACATTGTAGGGAATAGTCTGATCAATACTCTAAGTTTTATGGGTCCGATTGGTATAATCATTGGAATCTTTATACTCACGAGCGCTTTTACACTTCTGATTACAAATAATGCTGCGGCTGCGATTGTATTTCCTATTGCGTTATCGATCTCGAAAGTCATGCCCGGGGTGAGTCAAAAAGCAATTATGCTCACTCTTGCACTTGGTGCATCGACCTGCTTCGCTTCACCTATTGGGTATCAGACAAATTTAATGGTTTATTCTGCGGGTGGATATAAATTTTCAGATTTTTTCAAGATCGGTGCCTTAATGAATATTTTTGTGGGTATTTGCGTCATTGGATTGATTTATATTTTTTTTATTTGATAGATATGAGAATTATAATAGAGCAGACATGTGTTTGATAATGTCTAATATGGAAAATTATTAAGCTTAAATGAGTGAAAAGATAGAAGCTAAGAGTGAAAAGGGAGCTAAACTCAAATCCCATGAAGATTTAAAAGTATGGAAAGATTCTATTAATTTAGTCACAGAAATATACAGATTAACTAAAGATTTTCCCAAAAGTGAACTGTATGGACTAACCAATCAAATTAGGAGATCAGCTATCTCTATCCCGTCTAATATCGCTGAAGGTTCAGGACGGAAATCAAAAAAAGAATACCTACAATTTCTCCACGTTTCTTTAGGATCAATAACTGAACTCGATACTCAACTTATTATTGCATCTAATCTGGAATATCTGTCAGACGAAGATATTCGTACAGATTTATTGACGATAAAAAAGATGCTAATTGGATTAATCCATAGCATTGAACGTAAGGAGTCAAAGTGAAAAAAAATATTGCCCTTTTATCTCTTATCTTTTTACCTTTATCCTTATTACTCCTTTCATGTACATCAACTACTGGAACTTCAACTGGCACATTAACCGGGACAGTTCAACTAGAAGGCCAATCTGACCACTCCGGTATAGTAATCGGAATCTATGAGCTCGCTGAACTTGATCCCGATATCGTCGAAGCAAACCAAAAATGGCCTCACATTGGAGTTATAATAAATCAACATACCGAATTCGACCACAGATTCGGCACATTAATCAAAACTGGTGAAACAGATGCATCCGGTTCGTTTGAAATTGCTGATATTCCTACGGGAGTATATAATATTGTTACAATTAAAGATGGATTCGGATTTAGATATGTATACGAAGTTCAATTAAATGAAGGCAATAATACAATTCCTAATTTAAAAGACGATCTAACACTTTATCCAGAAACTCAAGTCACATCAAATATCTCCTCACCAACCACCTGGCAAACAAATCACCATTACATTATTGGACAGGACATCATAATTGATGATGAACTCACCATTGAACCCGGCGCAGTTATCCGACTGAATGAAGGTGTCAAAATGTCTGTTTATGGTGCTCTTACAGCAGTTGGAGAAGCAGACAATTTCATTTGGTTTACCTCAAACGACAGCATTAATTCTTTCTCCATTTTCCGTTTTCCGTCTTCCGTCTCTCTTTTTGAATATAAAATGATAGAATTAGACGGCAATTTGAATAAGGATATGTCCTTCTGCAAGTTCGACCATGCTAGTACTGGATTGCTTAACTACGTAAATGGTTTTGAGATTTCGGATTGTGTTTTTAGAGAGAGCCAATGTGGATTTAAGGCAGAGGATGTGGATTCGACGTTTTGCAGAAATTTGTTGTGTGAGGAGATTTCGAATGAAAGCTATGGTGGGATATATTTTGATCATGTTAATGTCGGTATCATTGAAAAAAATATTGTTTTTAATTGTGAAAATGGGATAAGGATTAAGAATGAGAGTAATCCTGAAATTAGTAATAATGAAATATCATTTTGTAATATTGGATTAAATGATTCTTACCATTGTTTAGCAAATATTTTTCATAATGAAATACGCGAATGCGATATAGGTATTCAAAAGGCTAATTATTCGCCCAATATTTTTTATAATAATATATTTAATTGTCAACAGGGAATTATATCATTGTGGGCAAGTCCCATATTACATTACAATAATTTAAATTGCTTTCAATATAATATAAAAATTGATCCTAAGAATCATGGCGATCTTTATGATGTAAATGCAGAAAATAATTATTATTATACTGTTGATTTAGAAATTATTAAAGAAAAAGCTTATGATAGAAATGACATACATCCAGGTAGCCCATATTATAATTATACAGGGATTATTTTATATTTAGAATCATTTTTAACTCAAGAATATCCCTATGCAGGAATACAGGATGAATAAATGAAAACTATAAATTTAAAATTGGAGGAATTATGCTAAACAATAAAACAATATTAGTAACAGGTGGAACCGGTTCTTTTGGAAAAAAATTTATTAAAACAGTTTTTGAAAGATATGAACCTAAAAAAGTAATAGTATATAGTCGTGATGAGTTAAAACAATTTGAAATGCAGTTTTCATCTGATTTTGAAAAATATGATAAAGAAAATAGGATTAGATATTTCATTGGCAATGTTCGTGATTTGTCACGTCTTAAGATGGCGATGTGGAAAGTGGATATAGTAATCCATGCTGCTGCCCTAAAGCAAGTACCTGCCTGTGAGTACAATCCATTTGAAGCCGTAAAAACCAATATCGTAGGTGGACAAAATGTAATTGATGCCTGTTTTGAAGCTGGAGTAAAAAAAGTTATTGCACTTAGCACAGACAAAGCAGCAGGACCCATAAATCTTTATGGAGCCACTAAATTAACATCCGATAAATTATTTATTGCAGCTAATAATTATAAAGGTAAGCATGATATAAAATTCTCTGTTGTTCGCTATGGCAACGTTATGGGCAGTAGAGGTTCTGTAATTCCTTTCTTTCAAAAACACAAAGAGAAAGGGGTATTACCAATAACTGATAAAAGAATGACGAGATTTAACATCACATTACAGGAAGGAGTTGATTTTGTAATTAGGAATCTTGAAAGAATGTGGGGCGGCGAACTATTTGTACCGAGAATTCCTTCATATAGAATATTAGATTTAGCAAAAGCAATAGGACCTGAATGTAAATTAATATTCAACGGAATTAGACCCGGAGAGAAACTACACGAAGAAATGATTACCGTTACAGATGCAATAAGCACAATTGAATTTGAAGATTATTTTGTTATTTTGCCCTCTACTAAACAATGGAATGTTGAAAAGTTTAGAATGGAATCCAATTCTAAACCCGGTAAATTTTGCGAAGATGGATTTAGTTATAATAGTGGTAAAAATGATAATTTTTTAGCTGTTGAAGAACTAATAGATCTAATGCAAAATAGAATGTAGGGTTTTATGGAATTTTTATCATACGGTAAACAGTGGATAGATCAAGACGATATTGAGGCTGTTGTTGAAACACTTAAGAGTGATTTCCTGACACAAGGTCCAAAGGTGACGGAATTTGAAGATGCGATTTGTGAATATACGAGCGCTAAATATTGCGTTGCAGTTGCGAATGGAACAGCAGCGCTTCATATAGCTGTTACTTCTTTGGAAATAGGAAAAGGAAAAGAAGGAATTACATCTCCAAATACATTTATGGCAACTTCAAATTCGATGATTTATAACGGATTAAAACCTGTTTTCGCCGATATTGACAAGAAGACATATTGTATTGATCCTGAAAAAATAAAGGAAAAAATTACAGTTAATACAAGACTGATAATCCCGGTTCACTTTGCAGGTCAACCATGCGAAATGCAGGACATATATCGTATAGCAAAGGAAAAGGATTTATTTGTAATAGAGGATGCATCTCATGCCATTGGCTCAAAATATAATAATGGAAGCAAAGTTGGTAATTGCAAATATTCTGATTTAACTATTTTTTCATTTCATCCCGTAAAAACAATAACCTCAGGTGAGGGTGGTGCAATAACCACAAATAATAAAGATTTATATGAAAAATTACGATTACTAAGGACTCATGGGATAACCAAAGACAATCCCAAATTTAAAATTAAAAATTTAAAATTATCCGGATCCTGGTATCATGAAATGCAGATATTAGGTTATAATTATAGATTAACTGATATTCATTCGAGTCTGGGAATAAGTCAGTTGAAAAAACTAGACAGATTTGTAGAGAGAAGACGCGAAATTGTTAGAAAATATAATGAAGCTTTTCAAAATATTGATTGGTTGGCAACACCTTATGAAAGACCTGATGTATATTCTGCTTTTCATCTATATGTTTTGAAGATTAATTATAGTAAAATTAGTAAATCAAGAAAACAGGTTATGAAAGAGTTAAGATTAAAAAATATTGGCACTCAAGTTCATTATATTCCTGTTCATACACAACCATATTATGTGAAAAAATTTGGATACAGGTGGGGAGATTATCCTGTAGCAGAAAAATTTTATTCAAAAGCATTAAGTATTCCTTTATATCCTAAAATGACAGATGAAGATGTTGATTATGTAATTAAATCTTTTATAGAACTTTATGATGAATAGTAAAATTGCCCTCGGAACAGCACAGTTTGGTTTAGATTATGGAATAAATAATAAAAGGGGCAAAATTCCATTTTCAGAAGTTGAGGAAATAATCAAATTAGCTTATAATAATAAAATTGATATGCTTGATACCGCCTTTTCCTATGGCGACAGTGAAAATGTAATCGGATTAATATTGGAAGAGAATAATCTTGATTTTAATATTACAACAAAGTTACCTACTAAAAGTTTAACTGAAGAAGTTTTATCTCATTTTAACCAATCTCTGGAAAGATTAAAAAAAAAACTGTATGGATATTTGTTCCATGATTTTAAAACTTTCAGGAAATATCCCAAAATTTGGAAAAAATTCAAAGATTTAAAGAATTCAAAGCAAGTAAAAAAAATTGGATTTTCTTTATATTATCCTTCAGAAATTGCCTATTTATTTGATAATAAGATAGATTTTGATATTGTTCAAATACCTTACTCGATATTTGATCAGCGTTTTAGAAATTATTTACCTCTATTGAAAGAAAGAGATATTGAAGTTTATATTAGGTCAGTATTTTTACAGGGATTATTTTTTAAAAAACCGGAAGAATTAAATGGCAATTTTACTGCAATTAAGGGAAAGATAAAGACAATTATACAGATTTCTAAAAAAATGAATATATCAATTGCTTCAATTAGTCTTAAATTTGCATTAATGAATAAGTACATTGATAAAATTGTTGTTGGAGTTGATAGTATCGAAAATTTAAAGGAAAATTTACAGATTATTAGAGGAAAGAGGATTGATAATAAATACTATTACTTATTAAAAGATATTAAAGTTGATGATGAAAATATAATTCTGCCTTTCAAGTGGGAATGAAATAGTTGGAAAATTCAATGAATATTTTAGCTATTATACAAGCAAGAATTGGCTCGACCAGATTACCCCAAAAAGTGTTATTAGATTTAGAGGGTAAAACAGTTTTAGAACATGTCGTTGAACGAGTAAAAAGGAGCAACATATCAAAGGTGATTGTCGCTACAACCATTAACAACGAAGATTTAAAAATTGTAAAACTATGTTCTAATAAAGGTATTCGCGTCTTTTGCGGATCTAATGATGATGTATTAGATCGGTTTTATCAAATAGCAAAATTGATAAAGCCAAAACATATAGTTAGAATTACTGCTGATTGTCCTTTAATTGATCATGATATTATTGATAGAATAATTGATTTACATTTATTAAAAAATTCCGACTATACTTGTAACACTTTAAATGAAACTTTTCCGGATGGTTTAGATGTAGAAATATTTACATACGAAGCGTTAGAAAAAGCATGGAAAGAAGCACGATTAACTTCTGAACGTGAGCATGTAACACCATATATTCGTAAACATAAAGAAATTTTCAAAATATCAGGTTTAGAAAACAAACAAAACTTTTCACAAAAAAGATGGACTTTAGATGAACCTGATGATTATAAATTTCTTAAAATTGTTTATAAAAATGTATATGTTAATAATTCTGATTTTAGAATGAACGATGTATTAAAATATTTAAGAGAAAATCCCGATGTTGAAAAAATAAATAATGAAATAATCAGAAACTAAGGGTACTTAAAATCACTAAATGAAGATAAGAAACATATACAGATAGAGAGAGAGGATAAGTAAATGGGAAAATCGCAAGAATTTTACAAGAAAGCAAAAACATTAATTCCTGGTGGAACACAATTACTCTCAAAAAGACCAGAGATGTTTCTGCCAGATTTTTGGCCTTCCTATTATTCAAAAGCTAAGGGTTGTGAGGTCTGGGACTTAGACGGGAACAAGTATATAGATATGAGCTATATGGGGATAGGGGCTTGTATTTTAGGATATGCAGATGGGGATGTAAATGATGCAGTAAAAAATGTAATTAATAAAGGTAGCATGACTACACTAAATGCCCCCGAGGAAGTTGAATTAGCAGAATTACTTTGTGAACTACATCCGTGGGCTAGTATGGTTCGATATGCGCGATCAGGTGGAGAAGCAATGGCTATTGCAGTAAGAATTGCAAGAGCCAAAACCGGAAAAGACAAAGTTCTTTTTTGCGGTTACCATGGATGGAGTGATTGGTACCTGGCTGCAAATTTAGCAGATGATAAAGCATTAGATGGACATCTACTCTCTGGATTAGAGCCAAATGGTGTTCCACGGGCTTTAAGAGGATCTGCTTTTCCATTTGTCTATAACGATACTGAAGGATTTCTAGAGCTTATTAAATCGCATGAAACTGAAGTTGGCGTAGTCGTTCTCGAAACAGTTCGAAATTACCAACCCAATCCAGATTTCATACAAGTAATTAAAGAAAAAACAGAAGAAATGGGAGTTGTTTTAATTGTAGACGAGGTTAGCTCAGGATGGCGATTAAATGTAGGTGGTGCTCATTTGATGTATAATTTACAACCTGATATCGCAGTTTTTGCCAAAGGAATTAGTAATGGCTATCCGATGGCTGCTATAATAGGTAAAAAGGATGTAATGGAAGCCGCTCAAACCTCTTTTATCAGCAGTACATATTGGACTGAAAGAATTGGTCCTGCTGCAGCAATAGCAAATATAAGAAAAATGATAAAAGAAAAAGTTCCGGAACACTTAAAACAACAAGGGAAAATTGTTCAGGACACGTGGAAGAATATGGCAGAAAAATATGGTTTAAAAATCCATGTAAATGGAATATTCCCATTAGGTCATTTTAATTTTGAATATGATAATCCACTGGTATTAAAAACTCTCTTTACTCAATTTATGTTAGAAAAAGGATTTTTAGCAACAAATGCATATTATGCATCTTTTGCTCACAAAAAATATCATATTGAAAAATATATTATTGCTGTTGATGAAAGTTTTAGTTTCATTAAAAAAGCAATAAATGGGGGGAATCCCGAAAAATATCTAAAAGGACCGGTCTGTCATGCAGGATTTAGGAGATTAGCATAGTTTATGGAAAAAGTATTTATTCTCACAGAAGGTGGCAAAAATATAGGTTTTGGACATATTACTCGTTGTATATCTCTATATCAGGCGTTTAAAGAAAAAGGGATTATACCTGAATTTATCGTTAATGGTGATAATAGCATTCTGAATTTGCTGTCTGATAAAAAGCATCAAATGTTTAATTGGATAAAACAGAAAGGATATTTGTTTGAACATATAAAAAATGCAGATATTGTTATTATTGATTCTTATTTAGCCACAAAAGATATATATGACAAAATATCAGATTTAGTTAAAGTTCCGGTTTATCTTGATGATAATAAAAGAATAAATTATCCTAAAGGAATTGTAGTAAATGGTTCTATATACGCCGAACAATTAGATTATCCTCAAAATGATGGAATTACTTATTTATTAGGAACGAAATATACGCCTTTAAGAAAAGAATTTTGGGATGTGCCAGAAAAAGAGATAAAGAAAGAAGTAGAATCTGTAATGGTTACTTTTGGTGGTGATGACATGCGTAATATGACACCAAAGTTTTTGAAACTATTGATTGAAGAATTCCCTGAATTGAAAAAAAATGTGATAATTGGCAAGAGTTTTAAGAATGTCAAAGAAATAGAAAAATTGAAGGATAATAAAACAAAACTTTATTACAGCGCTAATGCAGAAACAATGAAAAATATTATGCTTGAATCTGATATTGTAATATCTGCTGCCGGACAAACTACGTATGAATTAGCTGCTACAATGGCACCAACAATAGGAATTGGTGTAGCTGATAACCAAATGACAAACATAAAAGGATGGGTTGAAACAGGATTTTTAGAATTCGCAGGCTGGTGGAATTCAGAAAAGATAAAAGATAATATGATAAGTATAATGAAATTCTATAAAGAATATGAAAACCGATGTAAAAAGTTTGAAATTGCCAGAGATTCGATATCAAGAAATGGTGCAGAAAATATAATTAAAGTCATATTATAGAAAGAATTATGAAATTGCTTTTTTTAACAAACAATGAAATAACTAACAGTTTGTATTTTTGGTTAAATGAACAAAAGTCCTGTGAAATAAAGAAGGTTCATAAGAAAATTACTTTAAATTATATCAAAAATTACAAACCAGACTTAATAATCTGTTATAATTATAGATTTATTATAAAAAATGATATTATTAGTTATATGGACGGAAAAATTATTAACCTTCACATATCATATTTACCATGGAATAAAGGTGCTCATCCTAATGTTTGGTCTATTTTAGAAAACACACCAAAAGGTGTTACTATTCATCAAATAGATGCCCATATTGATACCGGAAAAATTTTATTACAAAAAATAGTAAAATTAAACACAAACGAAGAAACTCTTTTAACCTCATATGAAAAGCTACATAAAGAAATACAAAATTTGTTTATTGAAAATTGGACTGATATTAAAAATTGGAATGTGAAACTAAAGAAACAAAACAATAAAGGCACTTATCACTTATCTTCAGAGTTTAAAAAAATAGAATTTTTGATAAATGACAAGGGTTGGGATATAAATTTAAATAAATTTAAAAAAGACTATAATAACTACAAATATAATAGAGAGTAAAAAATGGATATATTGAATCAAGATAAAGTATTTATTGTTGCCGAACTTTCCGCAAATCATAATCAGGATTATGATATTGCAGTCAAAACAATTAAAGCAATGAAAGAAGCAGGCGCTAACGCTGTAAAGTTACAAACATATACAGCAGATACAATTACTATTGATTGCAGTAATAAATATTTTAAAATTAAAGAAGGATTGTGGCAAGGAGAAACCCTATTTTCTTTGTATAAGAAAGCATATACACCATGGGATTGGCAACCTAAATTGAAAGAGATTGCAGAAGATCTTGGATTAGTATTTTTTTCTTCCCCATTTGATAAAACTGCTGTAGATTTTTTAGAAAAAATTAATGTTCCTGCTTACAAAGTGGCATCCTTTGAGATTACAGATATACCACTTATTGAGTATATTGCTTCAAAAGGAAAGCCAGTTATTATGTCAACCGGCATTGCAACTTTATCCGATATTGAAGAAGCGGTGAATGCCTGTAAGCGAATGGGAAATGAACAAATTGCATTACTAAAATGTACATCGGCATATCCGGCGCCGATTGAAGAAGCGAATTTGTTAACAATTCCCAATATGGCTGAGACTTTCGGTACTGTTGTAGGCTTATCAGACCATACTCTTGGCAGTTCTGTTGCGATTGCTTCTGTGGCATTAGGTGCTAAGATTATTGAAAAACATTTTATTCTTGACCGTAATCTAGGCGGTCCTGATGCTGCTTTTTCTATGGAACCAGAAGAATTTAAACAGATGGTTAAATCTATTAGAGAAGTAGAGAAGTCGATGGGAAAAGTTACTTATGATCTAACAGATAAAGTACAGAAAAGTAGAATATTCGCACGTTCGTTGTTTATTGTGGAAGATGTTAAAGCAGGAACCACTATAACTGATAAAAACGTGCGTTCTATTCGTCCAGGATATGGTATGCATCCTAAATATTATAAAGAAATTCTTGGGAAAAGATTTACGAAAGATTGTGAAAAGGGTACTCCATTAAACTGGACAATGGTTATAGAATGATTAGGAGTTAATCCATATTTAATGGTTTAAAACAATATTATGGACAATATTTCGAAATTATGTTTAGGAACAGCTCAGTTTGGTATGAATTATGGTGTTAATAATACTACTGGTCAACCAAACCAGGAAGAAATTAACACAATGTTAAATATGGCCTACAAAAACAGGGTGCTTTTTTTAGATACTGCTTCAGCTTACGGGATGAGCGAACTATCTATCGGATCATTTATAGAGAATAATAAAAATTCTGGTTTCAATATTATTACAAAATTGTCTCCGGGTATTACTGATGAGAAAATCATAACACAAAAAGTTGAACAGTCGATTGAAAATCTTAAAATTAATTCCATGTATGGATATCTAATTCATAGTTACTCAGATTTTATCAATGATAATAGCATATTCAATAAATTAATTAATCTTAAATCTACCTATAATATTGGAAAAATTGGAGTATCACTGTATCTGCCCTCTGAATTGATAAACCTATTAGAAAACAATATTTCCATAGAAATAGTTCAAATTCCATATAGTATTCTTGATACGCGCTTCGAGAAATTATTTCCGGAATTAAAAAAAAGAAATATTGAAATACATGTACGCTCTGTTTTTCTACAGGGATTATTATTTAAAAAACCAGAATCATTGAAGGGTAAATTAATTTCATTTCATAATCATTTAAAAAAGATAAATGAAATTTGCATGAAAAATAAGATTGACGTTGACCAACTTGCATTGGGGTGGGTGTTAAAAAATAAACAAATTGACAAAATTGTTGTGGGCATAGATAATATTCAAAATTTATCGCGATTAATTGATATTGAAACTGGAACATATTTTTACGATTATTACGGTATCCAAGAATTACAAAATATAAAAATTAATGAGCGATTATTAAATCCAGGCCAATGGCGATGAATGGAGTATATGTGTAAAATTATTTGTATTGTTCAGGCAAGAATGTCATCCACCCGATTGCCGAATAAGGTATTAATGGAACTTGGAGGGAAACCTGTGCTTTCACAGGTTATTAATCAACTGTCTTTCTCCAAAAAAATTAACCAGATTATTGTGGCTACCAGTACATCAAAAGAAGATGATGCCATCATACAGTGGGCAAAACAGAACAAAATTGATTATTTCAGAGGTGATCTGGATGATGTTTTAAAGCGTTTTTACGATACGGCAAAGTATTTCCAGGCTGATATTATTGTCAGAATAACGGCAGATTGTCCACTTATTGACCCTGAAATTGTTGATGAAGTTATTAAACAATACATTAAAACCAATTCCGATTATGTTTCAAATACTAATCCACCAAGATTCCCGGATGGCCTGGATACTGAAGTATTTTCTTTTTATGCTCTTGAATCTGCGTACAAAAATGCCAGTTTAAAATCTGAACGAGAACACGTTACACCATTTATCAGGAATAATCCCACTGTATTCAAAATAGGTAATTATGAAATAGAGAAAAATTATGAATCTATGCGATGGACCTTGGATAATACAGAGGATTATCATTTTTTAAAGAATATATATAATAGACTTATTAAATATGATGATTATATCCATTGGCAAGATGTGATTTCATTGCTAGACAATAAACCTGATATTATGAATATTAATAGCCATTTGACGAGAAACGAAGGATATCAAAAATCATTAATTGAAGATAAAAATCAATTATAGAGGTAAATATGGGAAAATCTCAAGAATTATATAAAAAAGCAAAAACTCTCATTCCTGGCGGAACACAACTGCTATCGAAGCGTCCTGAAATGTTTTTACCTGATTACTGGCCAGCATATTATGAAAAATCAAAAGGATGTGAAGTTTGGGATCTCGATGGTAAGCATTATTATGATTTTAGTTATATGGGTATTGGTTCGTGTATCATTCCGGATTTAAAAGATTAAATTGAGGTTATTATGAATAAAATATGCCCTGTATTTATTTGTGGTCATAGAAAAAGTGGTACAACTTTGTTTCGAAATTTACTTGATGGTCATCCTGAATTACTAGTTTACCCGGTTGATATAAATCTACTATATGCATATTTCCCAGATTATATAATTAACAATAATTCAGAAGATAAATTAATTGAACGCCTTAAAAAAATATTATTCATTGACTTAAATGAACAATTATCCAGTGAGGATAAGGATTCATTATTAAATGTTTTGGATTTAGAGAAATATTTTTTTAAAGATTTTGATTATTCAAAATTAAAAGATTTAAATTATATAATTAATAAGCTAATATTTTCATATAGTAATATCATTAAAAAAAAATATAGCAAAAATATTAAACTTACTCCAGTATTAAAAGAAACGAGTATTGAAATATATGCAAATGAAATTTTATCTTGGTTCCCTAATGCAAAATTTTTACATATTGTAAGAGAACCAAAAGATAATTTTGCAGCCTTAAAAGCCGGAGTTAAAAACTATTATTCAAAACTTGGTGAAAATGAAAAAGAAACACTGGCGAGCACAATAAACAGAGCCAGACTGGGTATGGAGTATGGTTTGTTAAATATTTTAAGATTTGGAAACGACAAATATAAAATTATTCGGTTTGAAGATTTAGTGAACGACCCATATAATACATTAACTTCCATTTGCATTTTTCTTAATATTAGTTTTAATGAAAAACTTTTCACTCCACTCAGATTGGACCGACCGACCCAGGGAAATAGTTTTGATAAAAGCACAAAATTCAAATCAATATCTAACAAGCATGTAGATAAATGGAAAGACAGAATATCAGAAAAAGAGGCTCAAATAATTGAGTTCTATTTTAAAGATGTTATGGAAAAATATGGTTATAGTATAAATTATCCTATCGACGAATTAGCTGATAGTACTTCAGACTTTTACAAATGGTATAATTATCGGTATTTTTTTAGAGATCGTTTTAAAGAATAATATATGGGAGATGCAAACGTGAAAATTGGCGAAGATCTATATAAATGGGCTACTGAATTATTTCCAATTAATCGAAGTATTACGGGAGAGGGAGTTAGAGAAACTCTAAAATATATTAAAAATTTAATTCCTGATCTAAAAATTAATAGTATTTCAAGTGGTGACAAAGTTTTTGATTGGATTATCCCTGATGAATGGAACGTTAAAGATGCATATATAGAAAGCCCAGAGGGTACAAAAATAGCCGATTTTAAAAAAAATAACCTTCATTTAATGGGGTACTCAATACCTGTAAATCGAGTAATGTCTTTAACTGAGCTTCAATCACATTTATACTCTATAAATGAGGTACCTGATGCGATTCCATACGTAACTTCCTATTATAATAGAAACTGGGGTTTTTGTATAAGTCATAATGATCGGAAAAAGTTACCTGACGGTAATTATAAGGTATTTATTGATAGTACACTTACAAAAGGAAAGCTAAACTATGGAGAAATAATAATACCTGGAAAAAGTAGAAAAGAAGTTCTCATTTCAACATATATATGTCACCCATCGATGGCAAATAATGAAGTTTCTGGTATAGTTGTTACAACAAAACTTGCGAAGTGGTTAAATGAACAAAATAACACACAATATACTTACAGGATCGTTTTCGTTCCAGAGACAATAGGTTCGATAGCATATATTCATCGAAATTTCAGCATCATGAAAAGAAATGTTATTGGAGGTTTTGTTGTAACTTGTGTAGGTGATAACAATAATTATTCCATTCTAAACTCTAAATATGAAAATACTTTATTTGATAAAATAGGAAATAATGTAATAAAGTATTATACTAAGAATAATTTTAATAGATATAGTTTTCTTGATAGGGGTAGTGATGAAAGGCAATATTCGAGTGTAGGAGTTGATATTCCGATAATTAGTCTTATGCGGACAAAATATGGTGAATATAATGAATATCATACTTCTCTAGATAACCTAAATTTTATTTCACCTCAAGGACTATATGGTGGATTTGAAATACATAAAAAAGCCATCATTTTATTAGAAAATAATTTTATTTATAAAGTTGTTCTACCTTGTGAACCACAATTGGGAAAGAAAGGTCTCTATCCATTGGTTAGTACTCGTGAAACTCAAAAACAAGTTGAAACAATGATGAATTTTATTGCCTATGCCGACGGTAAAACTGATCTTGTAACAATTGCAAATAGAATAAATGTCGATGCCTTGGAGTGTATAGAAATAATTAACTCGCTTTTAATAGAAAAAGTGATTATTAGAATAGAGCAAGGATAATGAATAATATGTAAGAAAAGCTAGCGTTGTTTACACTTTTACTTTTTCCTTGTGTAAAGAGCCTGTAACGCTTTAATTATCTATATATCATTACGTTACAGTCTCTTTCCACCTCAGAAATCAATCACTTTCTGTTCTTAATTCTGTAAACAACGCGTGAAATTCTTACAAATAATAGTAAAAAAAACTTCATTAATGATAATTATATAAGAATGTTTCATAATTACGATATGTTATACCTCTTCGGTAATTTAAAGGATAAAACTTTCACAGATTATGGTGCTTATAAAATTAACAATACTAATCTTTTTAAAAAAATAAAAGAATATTTATTTAAATATGTAAGAATTAGAGAGAATTCAGAATATATATATCCAGTAAAAATAGATTTTCATAGACGTTTTGGGTGGATTATTTATGGGAATATAAGTAAAGCGTATTTAGGAAAATGTTCTATTAATGGTAAACTTAATATTGATATTGGAAATAGATCATATTTTAGTGGTACTTGTAATCTGAATGGTCACAATAAATTATCCATCGGAAGTTATGTATCTATTGCTCACGGTTTAGAAATATTTACATCTAATATTAACCATCCTATAAATTTTTCTTCCACATTCAATCTAGAAAGTAATTCTAGGCTAATTGAGGATAACATTACCCTTGACCTTCCTAATTTTAGAGACGAAATCAATTATTTAGAAAAGAAGAATTCTATTACAATTGATAATGATGTTTGGATAGGCCGTAATGTGATGATTTTACCAGGGACTAGAATTTCTGCTGGATGTGTGATTGGTGCAAGAACAATTATTACAAAAGACTTGGAACCCTATGGTGTTTATGTCGGATCCCCCGCAAGGTGTATTAAGTTCAGATTTAGAAAAGAAATAATAGAGCAATTATTAGAAATTAAATGGTGGGATTGGCCATTAAAGAAAATTAAAATTAATAAAAGTTTTTTTAATACTGATTTGTCAAGTTATAAAAATAGTATATTGAAGTTAATTAAATGAAGCAGTTTAATTTTACTAAATATATAATGTACAATAAATCTCAGAATTACCTAAGTTATTTCGAATGGGAATTATTACTTTCTTTTTATAGAATTCCGAGCCAAGATTTAAGAAAACCCCATCCTCTAATAAGTAAATTACGTAAAACCATCAAAAATTTTATTGTCCCTTATTTGTTTCAATTTACTCAATTATATAATAAAATATCATCAGATACAGTTATATATGAATCTTATTTTGCAATAAAAAATATGGAAAGTGAACTTAATAAAATAGGATTTAAAGTTACTCAACCTCCATGGAGATTATCAAAAAATGGATATGATAGTGCAATTTACAAAATTTCAACAGTATTAAAGGAAAATGTTGATAAAGGATTAAATTCCATTCTTAGTGAAGATTTTCAGAATTTAGTAGAACTATATATGAGTTATTTGTATAAATATTATAAAAATAGTAATATAAAAGCAATAATTCTACCATATGATTTACCAGCTAATGAGAAAATTTCTATTGAGATTTTTAAAAAATTAAATAAACCTTCATTTATTTTTCTCCATGGAGGAATGCCTGCTCATTATACTACGCACAGATTCAATACTTCGGACTATTTAATGGTTTGGGGAGATGAGCACAAGAAAAACTATATAAAAGAAGGATTTAACGAAGATAAAATTATTGTTACTGGACATCCATATTATCAAAAAATCGTTGATTATGTCGAATATCGATTTGATTTAAAGAATATACTTGTTTTAAGTAAACCACCTGTTGGTGGACAGAAAACTGATAAAATTATTCTTCAAGATCTAGCAAATTCACTTCTTTATCTTTATATGATTGAAGATGTTCTAAAATCAATTGGGATTAGTAATGTTAGATTGCGCCTTCATCAGTCAGATGATATTTGCTATTATGAAAATAATATAAATACAGACTTTTATAAATTTGATAAGAATTATTTGAAAAAATCTTTATCGGAGTCAAGCTTAATAATAGGGCCGGGATCAACAGTATTTCTAGAAGCTTTATGTTATGGTGTCAATTATGTCATATTTGAACCATCGATTGACGGTATAGGAATGAATAACTATAAATTGTGTACACCTCTTATTGGTGACGATCCAGAGATTCCTGTTGCTAATAGCACCAATGAATTAAAGTATATCTTAAAATTAAAAATATCTGTAAATCCAAATGTGTTAAAAAAGTATATGAAAACTCCTTTTAATTTAAATGCTGTAAAAAAAATAATAGACCAAAATTACTAAATGCAAAAATCATATTCATCAAATTATCTTAAAATATATTCTTGGAAAGGCTTATCTATCATTCTAAACATGTTTTCCATGTTTATTGTGGTTCCGCAGCTCACAAGCAGACCAACAGTTTATGGAATATATATGCTTTGCGTTTCAACTGCTATATTTTTATCTTATGCAGATATTGGTTTTGTTGGAGCAGGTTTTAAGTATTCTGCTGAGTATTATGCACAAGGGGACTTAAAGAATGAAATAAAAATGCAAGGTTTTTGTAGTTTTGTGCTTACTGTTTTCGTTTCTCTCTTTTTTCTATTATATTTAGCTGCTTCTTTTTATCCAGGTATTATAATTAAAAATCTTGGTAATCAATTTGAAATAGGTATCGCCTCTAAATTACTGCTAATACAAGCAATATTTTCTTTTACAATTGTAATTGCAAGATTAAATGTTATAGCTTTTGGAATCCGGCTGGAAAATTATAATTTACAGAAAATTTTAATGATAGGTTACATAATTAAAATACTATCAGTTTTCTATTTTTTTAGAGGAATACACTACGATATTGTAGGTTATTTTCTGTTTGGAAAAATTGTTGAATTAGTTGGTGGTTCAATTGGGTTTTTATATATTAAATTTAAATATCACTATAGTTTTAGATTGTTTTTAAGGTCATTTCGTTTTTCAAAAAAAATATATTATAAAACGAAGCAATTAGCCTTAGGTTCTTTTTATGTAACAATAATGTGGATCTTATATTACGAATTAGATAGTGTCGCTATTTCAAAGTTTTTAGGAGCAGAAGCCTTAGCCTACTTTGCAATAGGATTGACTATAACAAGATTTTTCAGGACGATGTTTTCAGTAGTTTACACACCTTTTGTGGCTCGATTTAATCATTTTGTCGGCTTAAAGAATTATGAAGGTCTGCGAAAAATTTACATTAAAGTTATAAATTGTACTATGCCTTTAATTGTTTTTCCTGTAATAAGTGTATTGATATTAAGAAAATCTTTAGTATTAAGTTGGGTGGGAAGCGATTATTTGGTTTCTGTAAACATTGTGTTATTCTTGGTCCTTGCCAGCATATTCGCGTTTATTAATAATCCCACTTCTATCATAATAAAAGCACTTGAAAAGATTAAACAACTTTATTTAATAAATACCATTATGGCTATAACATATTGGTTAGGAATATTTATCACAATAAAATTTTGGCAAGTTGATTCATTTGCAATTTTTAAATTTGTTACTTTATTTATTGCAGCAATATTTTATTTAATTGTTTCATTAAATTTTTTAAAAATGAGCTTCTTACAATTCTTTAAGAAAATTATATTACCATTTGTTTTCCCAGCTAGTTTTTTAATTATATCTTTATTAATAATAGAGCCATTTTTACCAATTACAAAAGGGAAATTAAATCTGTTAATTGTAGTTTTAGCCGGTGCAATATTTTCTTCGTTATCATTATTTTTATATTATCTTTTATCCAAAGAGTTCCAGTTAAACATGAAAAATTTGTTTACAGATGTATTTGCTAATAAGTCTACTATAGAAAAAATCAGGAGACAGGTAGGATAAAAATGAAAAATTATACTATTGGTAGTTGGATTACCCTAAACCATTTTTCAATAGTAGAAATAATGGCAGAAGCTGGATTTGATTGGCTTTGTGTAGACATGGAACATTCAGTCATTGATTATTATGATGCTGAGAAATTGATAGCAACCATTCAGGCAAAAGGATTGATGGCTTATGTCAGAGTGGGTGAAAATAATACAAGAATTATCAAACGTGTACTTGATTCAGGAGCAGATGGAATAATTGTACCTATGGTGAATTCGAAAGATGATGCTCAAAAAGCAATTGAAGCCGTGAAATATCCCCCTATGGGAAAGAGGGGGGTGGGGCTTGCACGAGCCCAGAATTACGGATTTGGTTTTGAAGAATATAAAAATAATAAAGCAAATGCTATAAAACTTATAGTACAGATTGAACATATAAATGCTGTCAACAATCTGGAAGAAATACTGGAATTAGTTGGAATTGATGGTACATTTATAGGACCTTACGATCTCTCTGGTTCTATGGATAAGCCGGGACAATATAACGACTCGGACGTGAAGGAAGTCTTAGAAAAATATGAAAATATTGCAAAAAAATATGGTAAATTAATAGGTTTTCATGTAATTGAACCTGACTATAAATTAGTATTAGATAAAATTAATAAAGGTTATAATTTTATTGCTTTTAGTCTGGATACAATATTTTTGGGTAGTATATGTAGAGATCAAATGAAATTACTCAAGGAGAATCCTAAATGAATATAATAGGAATAATACCAGCCAGAATGGCATCATCACGGTTTCCGGGTAAACCAATGGCAAAAATATTGGGAATTCCAATGATAGGTCACTGTTATCAAAGAAGTAAAATGTGTAAGATGTTGGATGAAGTATATGTAGCTACTTGTGATAAAGAAATATATGATTATATTGAAGATATTGGTGGAAAAGCAGTAATGACAGCTGATACTCATGAACGAGCTTCAGACAGAACTGCTGAAGCATTGTTAAAAATCGAAAATATTACAGGGAAAAAAATTGATATAGTTGTTATGATTCAAGGTGACGAACCAATGGTAACATCTGATATGATAGAATCAGCAATAAAGCCTTTAATTGATGATTCAAATATAAAAATCTCAAATCTGATTACAAAAATGAACTCCCGAGAAGAACATGAAGATCCCAATGAAGTGAAAGTTGTATTAGACAAGGATAATTTTGCGCTCTATTTTTCTCGTGAACCTATACCTTCACGAAAAAAAGGAGTAGAAGACGTTCCAATGCTTAAGCAGGTATGCATTATTCCTTTCAAAAGAGATTTTCTTCTCGAATATAATAATATGGAACAGACACCATTAGAGATAATCGAATCAGTTGACATGCTTAGGATTATTGAGAATGGACTAAAAGTTAAAATGGTTTATACTGATAAAAATACATTAGCAGTAGATACTCTGAATGATTTATTAAATGTTGAGAGAGCAATGAAGAACGATGAACTTTCAAATAAATATATTTATTTGAAAGGTTGAAAAATGAATATTCTTATAACCACGGTTCCCTTTGGTAAAATTAATGAAAGACCATTAGAGTTATTAAAAGGTAACAATCAAGTTAGATATATTATTAATCCTTTAAACAGAAAATTAAAAGAAAAAGAATTAAAGGATATGATACAGGATTTTGATATTGTTATAGCTGGAACTGAACCAATAACCAAAAATGTTCTTGAGTCTGCAAAAAATTTAAAATTAATTTCACGCGTAGGCATTGGTTTAGATAATGTTGATTTAACCTATGCAAAGAAAAAAAATATAAATGTTTCTTACACTCCCGATGCCCCAACTGCTGCAGTGTCTGAGCTTACGATTGGACATATGATTAATTTGATGCGCCACTTACCTTTAGTTGATCGAGAAATTCGTTCTGGGAAATGGCAAAGGATGTATGGAGAGAGATTGTCTTCTAGAACAATTGGTATAATAGGAACTGGTCGTATTGGGAGTAGAGTGTTAAGACATTTGCAAGGATTTGATCCCAATGAAATATTGGTCAATGATTTAAATCCCAATTACAATTTATATAATATTACTCATTCAAAGCATGTTGAAAAGGATTATATATATAGGAATGCAGATATTATATCATTACATATACCTCTTACCAAATTGACAAAAAATTTAATTACTAAAGATGAGATAAAGAAAATGAAAGATACTTCAGTAATTATCAATACATCTAGAGGGGGAATAGTAAATGAAATTGATTTATATACTGCGTTAAAAATGAAAAATATTTCCGGTGCTGCTATAGACGTATTTGAAAGTGAGCCATATAGTGGAAACTTGATTGAATTAGATAATTGTTTGCTAAGTTGTCATATGGGATCTATGACAAAAGATTGTAGAGCAAGAATGGAATTAGAGGCAACAGAAGAAGCATTAAGGTTCGTAAATGGTAAAAAACTACAGAATAGAGTACCTGAAGAGGATTATATAAATCATAATTAAATAAGCATTAGATTATATAAAGGATATTATGCAAAAAGTAATTGTATTTGGTGGTTCTGGTTTTCTAGGAAGCCATGTCGCTGATGTATTATCAGAAAAAGGATATCAAGTTATAATTTTCGACCGAGCTAAATCTACTTATCTTAAGGATTCACAGAAAATGGTGGTTGGTGATATTCTTGATCGAGGGCAGATACGAAATGTTATTAATGGAGCAGATTATGTATACCATTTCGCAGCATTGGCTGACATTGATGAAGCTAAAAATAAACCTATTGAAACGGTTAAAATAAATGTTCTTGGCACTGTTAATATTTTAGATGCGTGTAAAGAATTTAAAGTGAAAAGATTTATCTATGGTAGTACAGTTTATGTTTATAGTGAGCATGGATCTTTTTATAGAAGCAGCAAGCAATCTTCTGAACTATTTATAGAAAACTACAAGAAAATATATGATTTAGATTATACTATATTAAGATTTGGTTCTCTTTATGGGAGAAGAGCAAATAAATTTAATTCAATACGAAATATTATTAGACAAGCTCTGCTAGAAAAAAAAATTACTAGAGATGGTGATGGTAATGAAGTTAGGGATTATATAAATGTTTTTGATGCGGCGAGGATTAGTGTTAACATTTTGAATGATGATTACAAAAA
>Ga0222665_1000442_pt1 | contig 25297 bp, 21 predicted proteins | sample AntAcemetagen653_FD_179853 | JGI IMG/M metagenome (GOLD analysis project Ga0222665, IMG submission 179853) | Saline water microbial communities from Ace Lake, Antarctica - #653 | ecosystem: Environmental > Aquatic > Non-marine Saline and Alkaline > Saline | place: Antarctica: Ace Lake...
ATAATTCAGGACTTTTTGTAATACCTGCAAAAGAAGGAGATAATGAATACTGATTAATCACATATTGATTACTCAACGGAAATTGTTGAGCAAGACAATAATTTGTTAATAATAAAGCAACTATAATAAATATTTTTGATAATCTTATCATAAACTAAGCCGCTATCTTATTACGTTAATTGCTCCTGTAAATTCTTCCATTGTACCGGTTATTATCAAATAATAGTATGTTCCTTCAGGTAAAGGTTTTCCATCTAATTTTGCTTCCCAATCATTTTTATAATAAAAGCTCGCAAAAACAGGGACTCCATATCTGTTAAAAATTGTTACCTGACAGGGATGATATTGATCAATTTCAAAAATTTCCCATTGATCGTTATATCCATCTCCATTTGGTGTGATAAGGTTCATTGCTTTGAGTAGTGCTCTTTCTTTGACCAAAACATGAATTGATCTTGATTTAAAACATCCTTTTGAATAAGCGGTAGCAGTATAAATCCCTGTTGTTTTAACATAAATACGACTACGTTTCAGTCCATTTGACCAAACAACACTATCATAACTGCCATAAACCCTCATCATCAGACTATCGCCTTTATAAAAAGTTGTATCACCGGAAAATTCAATATTTAGGACCGGGATAGCGCGAATTAATACTCCTTTGAAAATTGAATCTTTGCAACCGATATTTGAAGTTAAAGCAAGTTTTACATTGAAGGTGCTTACGTACTCAAAAATGTGAGTTGGATTTTCTTCGTAAACTTCTTCTGTAATATCTCCAAAATCCCATTTATATTGAGCAATGCTACCTTCTTTTATTGATGATGCATTAAAAAAATCTGTTTCTTCTAATTCGCAGGAATGATCCCAATTAAAATTAGGCCTTGGAAGATAATCCACTTTAACTTGTTTGTAAATAGCTTTGGATATACCTGTTACCGTAATAATTCTCAGTCCGGCAGTATTTTCTCCCGACTTTTGAAAAACATATTTTATAGTATCGCCCGAGGCATTATCAAATATTCCGTCTCCATTTAGATCCCAATCAAGGCTAATAATTTTATCTTCGCTAACCGAAGTACTAATTAAAGTGGTTGAATCTCGATAACATACGGTGTCGCTTTCAAAATCAGCAAAATTAGGTTCAGGCCTGTAATATACATACACTTGTTTATAAATTGCTTTTGATTTACCTGATTTCGTGAGAATTTGTAAGCCGGCAGTATTTTCACCCCATTTTGGAAAAACATATTTAACAGTATCACCTGATGCATTATCAAATTCACCATCTGCATTAAAGTCCCAATCGAAACTTACAATTTCATCTTCGCTAATTGAAGTACTGATTAAAGTGGTTGAATCGCGTAAATATACCGTGTCGCTTTTGAAATCAGCAACTTGAGAGAATATTAAATTCGTTTGAAAAATAATAATCACTAAAATCAATATTGTATTTCTCATTCAGATCAGCTAATTATTCCAAATTTTTATCATTTCCTATTTTGTTATATAGCTTAATATTAACCTTCAAGAAAATAATAACAATTGTTTAATTCATTAATAATTTTAAAATTAATTTCTCAAAGATAAATAAATCAAATAAATTCTATGATTTTTGTTGATAAATTTATGAAACTAAGCTTTCGTAATGTAAGAATTCTTCTGAGAATTTCCCAAAATATGATACTATAAAATAAAATCGTAATGGATTGAAAAAATGAAAATCTACGCTTTTTATATATCTTAAAAGTAGTTCTTTATATAAATTTTGAAGCTTAGGAATTATTATATGTAATATCAAAAACCGACCTTAAAATATCTTGCTCAATTTCATCAAATTTAAGGTTTCTTCTTTCATAAACCAATTTAGCAATATCAATAGCTTGGTTAATGTCGAACTTTGAAAATCCAGCATGCCCCCCCCATGAGAATGAGGGAATAAAATTTCGTGGAAACCCTGAACCAAAAATACTTGAATTAACTCCAACGACAGTTCCCGTATTAAACATGGTGTTAATTGCACATTTTGAATGATCGCCCATAATCATTCCGCAAAATTGTAAATCTGTCGGAATAAAAGATTGTTGAGGGTAATTATATAATCTGATTTCTTTATAATTATTCTTTAAGTTGGAGTTATTTGTTCCGGCACCCAAATTACACCATTCACCGATCACCGAATGTCCTAAGAATCCGTCGTGTGCTTTATTTGAATATCCAAAGAAAACACAATTGTTTAATTCCCCTCCAACTTTAACACAAGGGCCTAAGGTTGTAGGCCCGTAAATTTTTGCACCCATTTTCACAATAGAGTGTTCGCACATGGCAAAAGGGCCGCGGATATGACTACCCTCCATAATTTCGGCATTTTTACCAATATAAACAGGGCCGTTTGTAGTATTAATTGTTGATTGCCAAATTTTGGCTCCTTTTTCGATAAAAAGTTCTCCGTTTCCAATCAGCGTGCAAGTATTATCCGGTTTACACGATTCTCGTCCTTTAGTAATTAATTCATAATCGTCAATTATTGCCTGCCCGTTTAAAGTAAAAATATCCCAAACATTATTAATTTTTAGAAAATTAGATTTAAACTCCAACTCCTTAAATCCTTTTGTATCTCCATCTTCGATTTTCTCTAACTCCTCTGATTCAAGGTGCATAGCAATTATAACTTCGTCGGCTGCAACTAATACTTCATTCGATTTTAAAGCTTTAATTTCTTTGATCAATTTCTCATTTGGGCAAATCGAAGCATTGATAAGAATGTTGTTTTCTTCTTTTACGACAGGAAATTTTTTTCTAAGATAATCTTCGGTGAGTGTAGAAGTTTTTTTACCAAGGTAATTTTCCCATTTTTCACGAATTGTTAAAATTCCTATGCGTATTTCGGAAACTGGCCTTGTGTAAGTTAATGGTAATAAATTGTTTCTTCTAAAATTATCAAATAAAATGTAATTCATTAGAATTATCTTTAAGAGAGGGTTATTTTTTTATCACTTCGGCAACTTTCTTAGCAATATCGGCGGGTGAGTCAACCACATGAATACCGGATTCACGCATAATTTGTTTTTTTGCCTGGGCGGTATCACGCTTTCCACCAATTATAGCTCCCGCATGCCCCATAGTACGGCCCTTAGGAGCTGTAGCTCCGGCAATAAAACTAACCACAGGTTTTGTACCATGTTGCTGAATCCATTTCGCGGCATCGCCTTCCATTCTACCGCCAATTTCGCCAATTATCACTATGGCTTCTGTTTTATCATCAGCCATAAACAACTTGACTGCATCAAGAGTAGTCGTTCCAATTAATGGATCTCCACCGATACCAATGGCTGAACTTTGCCCAAGTCCAATCTTTGTAAGCTGATCAACTGCCTCATAAGTAAGTGTTCCCGAGCGTGAAACAATACCAATCGAGCCTGGAGTATGAATATATCCCGGCATAATTCCTACCTTAGCCTCGCCGGGAGTTATAATTCCCGGACAGTTTGGGCCTATTAATCGGGATTTTTTTTCTTTAAGCAGTTCCTTAATCGGTATCATATCTTTGACCGGAATACCTTCAGTAATGCAAATTATTAATTCAATTTCAGCAAATATACATTCGATTATTGCATCCGCCGCCGAATGGCGTGGTACAAAAATAACGGAAACGTTTGCATTAGTTTTTTCAATTGCTTCGTGCACGGTATTAAAAACCGGCCTGTCAAGATGAAATGTTCCACCTTTACCCGGTGTAACACCACCGACTATATTCGTTCCGTAATCAATCATTTGTGTTGAATGAAACGTACCTTCATTTCCGGTGAAACCCTGAACTATTACTTTTGAATCTTTATTGACAAGAATACTCATAAAAATCTTTTTAACTCTTTTTGAAATAAAAATTCAAAGATATAATCTTTTAAAATAATGGTGTGAAATTTTTTCATTTTTCATCAAAAATATAATAAAATTAAAGCTTAACATAACTAACAATACCTAACTGTTGCAACTTATGTTCTAAAAAGAATACTAATTTTGTAAATCAGACTTAACAAATAGCTAAGTTTACGAAATAAAAAAGAGTAACAATGAATAATACTGACACAATATGTGCAATAGCAACTTCGCCGGGAGTTGGTGCAATAGCGATAATTAGAGTTTCGGGTTCAGAAGCTTTCAAAATTTGTGAAAAGATATTTTTTCCGAGAAAAAACAATTTAAAAATTTCTAAAGTTAAATCACATAGCATTCATTTTGGGACAATTGGAGATTGTAACAATATACTCGACGAAGTTCTGATCAGCGTTTTCAAAGCACCAAATTCATATACCGGAGAAGATTCTGTTGAAATAAGTTGTCATGGATCAATTTATATTCAACAAAAAATTCAGGAATTGCTGATAAAAAATGGGGCAAGGTATGCCAAACCCGGCGAGTTTACATTAAGAGGTTTTTTAAATGCTAAGTTTGATTTATCACAATCTGAAGCCGTTGCCGATTTAATAGCTTCAAATTCTGAAGCATCCCACTGTTTAGCAATTGATCAGATGAGAGGCGGATTTTCAAAAAAGATCAAGGAATTAAGAGCAAAATTAGTTGAGTTTGCTTCATTAATTGAACTTGAATTGGATTTTAGTGAAGAAGACCTTGAATTCGCCGAAAGGCCGAAATTGATGAAATTACTTAAAGAAATTGAAAAAGAATTGAAGAAGCTAACAGACTCCTTTTCGGTTGGAAATGTTTTAAAAACAGGGATTCCGGTAGCAATTATCGGGAAACCAAATGTTGGGAAATCGACTTTATTAAATGCTTTGTTAAACGAAGAAAAAGCAATAGTTTCTGATATTCCCGGAACAACCCGCGATGCCATAGAAGACACAATTGTAATTGAAGGGATTTCGTTCAGATTTATTGATACAGCAGGGCTTAGAAATACAAAAAATGAAATTGAAATTATTGGAGTTGAACGTACTTATGAAAAAATCAATCAAGCGAGCGTTATTTTATACCTCTTCGATATTAGCAGCGACACACCTAAAGAAATAATTGAAAATTTAAACGATTTTAAAGATCATATAAATAATAAGAATAAAAAATTTATTTTGATCGGTAACAAAATAGATAAGCTTGTTGAAATGCCTCATAGTTTTAAGGATTTAGTTGAACTTGAAACTATTTACATCTCGGCTAAAAGAAAAGAAAACATAAACCTCATCTCCGAAAGCCTCGTAAAATCAGTTAATTTCGAAAACATTTCCGACAAAACTCTTGTTTCGAATATTAGGCATTACGAAGCTTTATCAAAATCGCTTCAGGCAATAAAAAACATTGAGGAAGGCTTTAAAAATGAAATCCCAACCGATTTGATAAGTACTGATATTCGGGATGCTCTACATCATCTCGGTGAAATCACAGGAGAAATAACAACAAATGAGATTTTAGATTCAATTTTTATGAAGTTTTGTATCGGGAAATAATTGATATAAACACCGACCACTTAAAAATGCAAACCGACCTCATAGGAACGCATGCCGTCCGACTGGGAACGCTTGTCAACCGCCCAATAACGTAAACCGACCTCCCGGGAACGCATACCGACTGTCTGAGAACGCTGACCACTAAAAAAACTCATGCCGACCGACCGGAAACGTAAACCGACTGTATATAATAACCGAAAAGTATCCACCTAAAAAAGCTAAACAATCTTTATTTAATTGAAAAGATGGAAAAGAAGCAGCTAAGAACGTTATATTGGTTCTGTAAGCCTTACTTAGCAGGATTAAACCTTTTCATTGAAACCGTTGTAGTTGTATGGAGGTTTTTTTTGCTTAATATTCTATCAGGAATAAAAAAAAGTAACGTTTTTACCGGTAGAAACGTTACTTTTGTATCTTTGCCATCAAATAATAACAAGATGAAACGAGTATGAAATATTATTATCTAAATTTCACATAAAGAAATTATCATATTTCATCGGGAGTTCCATCTAAGCTTTGAAAATAAATTATTAACAGATGAAAGTAGCAGATATAGTTAAGAATAAGATTAAAGCATTTCCTGAAGGTGTGATTTTCGGGTACAATGACTTTGATATTGACCAAAGCAAAGAAAGTGCTTTAAAAATAGCCTTGTATCGCTTGGTTAAGGATGGTATTATTGAACGCCTTTCAAAAGGACGTTTCTATAAACCAAAGCAGGGAATTACCGGAAATCTGAGACCTGATGAATACGAAATTGTAAAAGACCTCTTGTTTGAAAACGTAGAATCCATCGGATATATTACCGGACTTGGTATTTTCAATAGGCTGGGATTAACAACTCAGTTATCCAATATCATTCAAATAGGCTCGAATTTCGATAAAAAGCAGATTCAAAGAGGGAGATATACTATCAAATTCATTCGGCAGTGGAATATCATCAATAAAAAGAATGTCAGTATCTTGCAGTTACTTGATTGCATTCGATTTATTAAAAACATTCCTGATACAAGCATTGATCAATCCTTCAAGAGGCTTCTGGCATTGATTGGTGAACTACAGGAAAAAGAAGTAGAGACACTCTCAATGCTGGCATTAAAATATCCATCCTCTACCCGAGCAATTACAGGTGCCTTACTCGAACAGTCGGGCTATAATGGTCTTTCTAACAAACTTTTGAAAAGTTTGAAGTCTTCAACTTATTATAATATAAATATCTCAACTGATTTAATCTCCAATCAAAAGAAATGGAAAATCCAGTAATGCTACACCACGATTCTGAAATATTCAAAAGTGCAATCAAAGAAACCTCTGATAATTTGAATATCCGGGACTATTTTATTGAAAAGGATTATTGGCTAAGCCATGTTTTAAGAAAACTCTCAGAAAGCCAATATATGGATACTGTAGTTTTCAAGGGAGGCACATCATTATCCAAAGCATACGACCTCATCAAGCGTTTTTCCGAGGATGTTGATATTGCCATCATTAATAACCCAGAATGGTCAGGTAACAAAGTCAAAATGTTAATTAGAAATGTTGAAAAAACAATTTCAACCGACCTTACTGAAGAAAAAACACCAGGAGTAACAAGCAAAGGATCAAGATTTAGGAAATCAGTATTTATATATCCTTCTGTTTTCAAAGACATATCACTCACAGCTATATCCGACAAACTAATTATTGAAATCAATTCATTTGCTAATCCATACCCTTTTGAAAAATTAGCCATTCAAAGCATGATTGGCAAATTCCTTCAAGATCATAATCAAACACACCACGTTGAAAAATACCAACTTCAAGCATTTTATTTGAATGTATTAGATAAAAGACAAACCCTTCTTGAAAAGTTGGCTTCACTTATTCGTTTTTCTTTTGATAATTACCCAATACAAAGCATTGAAAGTAAAATACGCCACTTTTACGATATTTTCTACCTTCTTGATGATCCTGAGTGCGAGGAATATATTGAAAGCAGGAAGTTTAAAGATGATTTTACGAAGCTCATAGAACACGATAAAGAAATATTTAATGATCCTATTGGCTGGACCCAGAAAGCAATTAGCAAATCCCCACTTATTACCAATACAGATAAATTGTGGAGCAGTCTAAAAGTGAAATACAATACAGAAATGCCGCAAATAGCATATAGTCCAATTCCAGATGAAACGGAGGCTTTGAAGAGCTTTAAAACTCTTTTGGGCAACCTGAAATAATTTCCAATAATTAAATCAAAATCTTTTTGTTAAAAATCTGTTCTTCATTCACCTGTTAATTAATGAAAGGCCAAGCCTAAAAGAAAGAAAATCTATATCAAAAAGAATAACAGATAAAATAGTTAAATTTGTAGAAACATTTATTGATGGAATGGGATAAAGCTAATAAAGTATTATGGATAATGACGTTAGAAATTGCTTATTGAAGCTTCGCCGAATAATCTTGCCTAATTGTTGTGGGTATGTGCTTTTTACTTTTTCAATAAATTCATTCCTGTTCCTACCAATATTTATTTCTGACAGGTAAAAATTCCCACTTCCAATTAACCAAAATATCTTATCAACTTCAAATGGTGTAATATTGTTTTCTTTAGCAATTTGGTCAATCAGTTTTAATGTTTGATAATCTTGTTTAATTGTCGATTTTTCTTTTGGATCAATTAAATTCAATTCCTTGAATATCTCTTTTAAATGAACGTCAGGTTTGCCATATTGAACATACCCTAATTCTTTTAAGAAATCACAAGCCAATGGAAATCCTATGCCTGTAATTTCTATACTTATCATTAATGGTAATGCAGGTTTTGCTCGTAAGTCATTCGCAAAGAAGTCAGCCCACTTATAAAAATCTTTTGTTTCTTTAAACTCCTGAAGAAAATGGGCAGAATCAATTACAGATTGACAGAACTGAGGCCGAAGGCTTCTGTTTGTTTTTCTAATTTCGCCTTTTGGTTTCAGTTCTTTAATAATTATTTTTAGAAGTCTTTCTTTATCTGTTTTTGAATAAGTATTTGCAACTTGTTTAGGATTAAAATCAAATAAAACAGTTTTCAATTTTTCTATTCCACCAATAGATTGTCCAATTACCTTATTGCTCATTTGTCTGTTTTGAGCAGAAGCAAAAAGTTGTTTATAAATTGTATTTATATTGTTAGGCTTTTGATATTCAGAGACTAAATGCCTTATAATCAATTCATCAGTAACTCTTTCCTTTGATAACAGGAAATTATAAGCAAAATTGTAAAGTTCTTTGTAATTCATATTTTCTAAACTTACTACTGTAATATCCCACAATTCAAGAAAGTTTCTCCAATTCTCCACAAATGTTTTTAGTTCTGGTTCATTCTTGTAGGTGGCTATAAGAGTTTTTAGTATTTCTTCTTCTTTTTTTCCACTGGCGATAAGTTTTTCTTTGAGAGTAATTGCAAATTGAGAATTGAATGCATTTTATCGAATTATATGACCTCTTATAGAATAAACAAATCCCCGCTGAAAAATTTATTTGAATTTTAAAGTTTGAAATGAAAGTTACATATTGTGAGTGACGTGGCGAAGCTATGTTAAAAGTGGAGTGCCAAATGAATATCTAAAAACAACAATGATTCAAGAAATTACGCCATTGGCATCATAAAAACTGAAGATTATTTGATCCATCATTAATTAAATTAAAACTATTAAGAAGTCAAATTTTTTAATTGCAATTACTTGGATGATATTTCTTTCATTCACTAACTGTAGTAAAGAAACTGGAAATAACAATACATATACTGTTACTGTTGAAAGTGAACGTTTTTCGTATGTGCTTTATTATGGTTTATCACAAAGCATACTGGAACCAATTCAAACCATACTTGATAATAATTATTCCAGGGTTCTCAATGATTTGGGCGTAGATTCCATAGATAAAGTAACAGTTAAAATTTGGAATGATGAGACAGCTTTCTTAGACAATATGGAAAGTGCTCTGGGTATTAGGTATCCAGGATCCGGTGGATGGGTTAGGGGTGCTCATGATATTAGAATTCTATATCGAGGAAATTACACCGGCCAAATAGTCCTTCATGAATTTTGTCATGCAGTTTCTTTAATCGTAAACCATCAGTTTGGGAATAATCCCCGGTGGTTGTGGGAGGCAGTTGCTACATATGAAGCTGGAGAATTCGTTGACCCCAATTCACTTAGCTACTATGTAGTTGGCAATTTCCCAACTGTAGCAGAATTAAACTCAAATTTTAATACTAGCAATAATAAAATTTACCATGTAGGCTATATGATTTCCGAATATATTATCATGTATTGGGACAAGAACAGTTATGTGAATCTGATTAAATCAAATGGAAATATTCTACATGTATTAGAAATAACAAACCAAGAATTTGAGGAGGGCTGGAAAGACTTTGTAACAACAAAATATTTTAAAAAATAAATTGTCCAAATAAAACATTAACCTAAATTTAAACAAATGGAAACAATACAAAAAACCTCAATCTACATTATTGCATTGGTTATATTATTCTTCTTTACTAATTGTAGCAAGGAAGCGAATGCTGATGACCCTCCTTCAACAAATTTTAGTGATATAGTTTTCACTAAAAGCAATCAAACCCTGGGTAATACAAGAACAACTGGTCTGGCGATTGCTGATATTGATTTTGATGATGATCAGGATGTTTTTATAGCTAATCTAATTGGCCCAAGTAAACTTTGGTTAAATAATGGCAATGGTACTTTTACTCAAAGTAACCAGAATTTTGATGCATCAGTACATGATGTGGGTATGGCAAATTTAAATGGTGATACATACCCGGATATTTTTCTATTAATTCATGATAGCCCAAGTAAAATATTTTTTAATGAAGGTGATGGAACCTTCACACAAAGTACTCAAAATATTGGTTCATCAAGTGATTATCCTCAATATTTAGATTTTGGTGATGTTGACAATGATGGAGATATTGATGCTTTTATATATAATTGGCTAGAGGTTCCGAATAGGTTATGGCTGAATGATGGAACAGGGTTTTTTACAATGGTTGAAATTGATTATGGAGGAAGCGAAGCCATGGGATTTGAATTGGCTGATTTTGATGATGATTCTTTTCTCGATCTTTTTCTCCTGATGCGAGATTTGCCAAATCAGATATGGTTAAATAACGCTGCAGGGGAGTTTATAAACAATGGTTATTCTTTTGGAATGAGTGGAGAAGATTCTGATTGTAAAGATTATGACAGTGATGGAGACTTTGATATTGCAATTGGTGGTATTAATGGGGTAGCAGTCTGGCTGAATCAAGACAACACAGGAACTTTCATACCTCAAGATATGGTTGTCGGAAGTACTTTAAGGATTAAACTTATAGATGCTGATTTTGATGGAGATTATGATTTGATTACAACGGATTTCCAGAATGGGAATAAATTGTGGGAAAACGATGGAGCTGGTTCTTTTGAATCACTAGGACAAATTTTTGTGAACTCGGAAGTGCTTAGTATCGGATGTCAAGATCTGGATGGTGATAAAGATTATGATATTGTTTTTGGGCAACTCGAAGGAACTGGAGGAAATTCAATTTATTTTAACGAATCAATAATAAGTGGGATAAATGAAAACCAATACACGATTTGCCAACTTCATAGAAACTATCCTAACCCATTTAAACTGAATACAACAATCGAATTTTCCCTTAATGAATCTGCACAAGTAATATTAAAAATTTATAATTCACAAGGTCGAAATATTAGAACTCTAGTTGATGATTATATGCCGGCAGGAACTTATAAAATTGCATGGAACGTGAAGGATGACTTTGATCAAGATCTTAGCTCCGGAACATATTATTATGAAATAACTTGTGATGGATATTTTGGAACAATGAAGATGATGCTCATCGAATAGTATCATTTGGCTTCTTTGTATAAATAATTATTGAAGAATTAAGGCCTGATAAACTAAAAATAAAACATTAACCTAAATTTAAACAAATGGAAACAATACAAAAAACCTCAATCTACATTATTGCATTGGTTATATTATTCTTCTTTACTAATTGTAGCAAGGAAGCGAATGCTGCTGATCCTCCTCCAATAAATGATAGTAATATAATATTTACTAAAAGCAATCAAACCCTGGGTAATACATTAACATTTGGCCTTGCAGTAGGAGATATTGATATGGATAATGATATAGATATTTTAATAGCAAACTATATTGGTCCAAGCAAACTTTGGTTAAATAATGGCACTGGTACTTTTACGCAGAGTAGTCAGAATTTTGATGTAGAGGCAGTACATGATGTTGGTATTGCAGACCTTAACGGAGATACTCATCCAGATATTTTTCTTTTATGCCACGATAGCCCAAGTAAAGTTTATTTTAATAATGGCACTGGTGGTTTCACAGATAGTGGCCAAAATATTTGCTCAGCAACAGATTATCCAGGTATGTTCGTATTTGGTGATGTTGACAACGATAATGATATAGATATCTTTATTTCACATTATCAATTACCTAACAGGCTATGGTTAAACGACGGGAATGGAATTTTTACAATAACAGATACTCTGTATGGACAAAATGGCGATCCTTTCTGTATGGAACTAGTAGATGTTAATGGAGACACATTTCTTGATCTGTTTTTATCAATGAGCTTGCAACCCGATGAAGTTTGGATGAATGATGGGAGTGGCAACTTTATAAATAGTGGTCAACAATTGGGGAGTTATGAAGGACATGACTATTTAAATAGTGGAGACATTGATAATGATGGAGATAATGATGTTGTGGTCAAAAATACTGTAGAAGGAATAAAAATATGGCTAAATCAGGACAATACAGGAGTATTTGTCGGAGTCGGAGATTATTTCGGAGAAGGTGCTAGTAGGGGTAAATTATTCGATGCTGATCTTGATGGTGATCTTGATTTAATTTCGCTTCATAATGGAAATGAAGACAAATTATGGTTAAATAACGGTGTTGGATCTTTTACTCAAATGGATAATATTTTTGGTACTGACAATCTTAGTATTGAATGCATTGATCTAGATGGTGACATTGACCTTGATATAATATTTGGACAAAATGAGGGAACCGGAGGAAATTCAATCTACTTCAATGAATCGATAGTTGGGATTGAAGAACGAAACAATTTTGATTCTAACAATTTTGAGTTGCATAATAATTATCCTAACCCTATCAAATCAAGCACAACAATTCAATACTCCCTGAATAAACCTGCTCATATTTTATTAAAAATTTATAATTCACAAGGTCGAAATATTAAAACTTTAGTTGATACTTTTAAGCCTTCAGGTACTTATAAAATAACATGGAATGCTAAGGATGATTTTAATCAAGATGTTAGTACCGGAGTTTATTATTATGAATTAACCTGCGACTCACATGCTGACACAAAGCGGATGATACTAGTAGAATAGTGTCATTTGGTTTCCATAAGTCAATAATTATTAAAGAATTAAAACCAAAAGAATTAAAATATAAAGTATCAACTTAATCAATAAAATGAAATCACAAATTAATCATTAAAAAAAATATTAAAATCATGAAAAATACATTAAAATTCGTCTTACGAATTATTGCTATCAGTTTAGTGATTTCCTTAGTAACAGGTATTCCGTTTATCAAAGCTCAAAGCAATAATTCTTCAGGAAATACCCTTTGTTATTCGGTTAAGAAAGATTCATCATGGCTCTATTTAGGCCAAACACCTCCCGGTATGATCCCTGAAAGGTTTCCCCCTGATTCATTATTGGGTAATTCAATTTGGTTTTGGCACGGCTCGCCTGTTTTTTCGCCAGATGGGAAAGAACTTTTTATGCCCAGGTTATATATTGGTGTTTCCTTAAACCCATTAATTTATTCGATGGAAGTTATTGACGAGGAATGGACAGCACCTGCTATTCCTAATTTTTGCGGAAATTATAGTGCCAATTCACCCTCATTTTCCGTTAGTGGTGATTCATTGTTTTTTATTTCAGAACGCCCTTATCCTTCTGTGTATTTCACAACCAAAAGTGCAAATAATTGGTCTGATGCAACTGAAGTTATTATTCCTAAGCCATCTCAATCATATTTTGGTAATAGTGTTTCTATTGCAAAAGATGGAACGTTATATTTTGAATTAACATATTTAGGAAACGACGATATCTACAAATCAGAATTAGTTAATGGCCAGTATTCAGAAGCCATAAACCTTGGAACGGCAGTTAATTCCAATGAAATAGAATTCGGAGTTTACATCGATCCAGATGAAGAATACATAATATTTTCTTCTTTGCGAAGTGGTGGTTATGGCTACAGCGATATGTATATCAGTACTAAAGATTCAAACGGAAACTGGACAGATGCACAGAACCTGGGAAGTGAAATAAACTCTGAAACCGATGATGCTGGACCATGGGTTTCAAGTGATGGCTTATACTTCTTCTTTAATACCCAAAAGGAAGATGACGAAGGGTACAATCCGTATTGGGTAGATATTGGTGTTTTAGATCCCTTTATCGTTTCTGTAGAAGAGAGTAAAAAGAGCGAAATTATTTTCAAAAACTACCCAAACCCTTTTACAAATTCAACCAACATCGAATACAAAGTTATTGACCACCAACTGATTACAATCCAAATTATAGACTTGCATGGCAAATTGGTTAGGACTCTTGTTGATGGATTAAAATCGCCAGGAATTAAATCTGTTCCATGGGATGGAGCAGATATTTATGGTCGGCCTGTTTCAAATGGAATTTATTACTGTGTCCTAAAAATTGGTAATAACAAACTTGTTAGAAATCTTGTGAAAGTTAAGTAGAATAATGATTAGTTTAAGGTAGATGCATTATTGCCAATAAAAAATGTGTAGGCATCGTTACTTAATATTATGTAAGTAGTATTATTTATGGAGCATTTATCAAGATTTTAAACTTGGAGTAATCAATGAGGAGGATATTTCAGATAGTAATTTTTATGGTTTCGTTGAAAAAAATAATGAAGTAATTTGAACTAAGTATCAGCTAAAACTATTGAAGAATTAAAACCAAAAAAATAAAAATAGAAAGCATGAAATCAAAAATTATATCAACCTGTTTGATTTTTATCCTTTTCATGTGTTTTTCGGCACTGGCCCAGGAAAAATTATTAGTATTAAAAAATACAAGTTTCATTGATGTTGAAAAAGGTAAAGTAATTGCCAATGTTGATATAGTCATTAATGGACCCTTAATTCAAAATATTGATAAACATTCCCCCGAAATTCAATACGCCAATGCCCATGTCATTGATCTGGAAGGAAGTTATGTTATACCAGGATTAATTGAAGGACATACACATATTTCTTCCATACCTGAAACGAGTTTGACAATAGCTTTAAAGCATGGAGTTACTGCTCTTCGCGATATGGCTGGTGATGGTGAATATTTAAAACTGTTACAGGAGGCGGTTGAATCCGGTGAGTTGATAGGACCTGATATTTATTTCTCAGCATTAATGGGAGGTCGCGAATTGATCGAGAAAGATTCACGGATAAAAATATCAACTCCCCCTAATTATAAATTAGGCGAGGCACCATGGATGAGATTGGTTAATGAAAACAGCGACATTCCACGAATAATTCAAGATGCTAAAAATTGCGGAGCAATCGGGATAAAAATTTATGCTTATCTACCTTATGAATTAGTCAAAAAGTTAGCGGATGAAGCCAAAAAGCAAGGCTTAAAAGTTTGGGCACATTGGATGGTATATCCAGCAACTCCAGAAGATGTAGTTAATTCTGGAGTTGAAGTCGTTTCACATATATATTTTCTTCTAACTCCTCCTGATTGGGATTATAAAGATGGTTCAAAGGTATTAAGTGCTTCTTATTTAGATCCAGATAGAAATGAAAAATTATTTGCAGCAATGAGAACAAAAAACATCATTTTAGATCCAACCATTGTTGTTTCCCGAGAAATGTTCAGTTCGGTAATGGATAAGAAGAAGGTGCAGGAATTGAACGATACATTTTACAATATAGTCAAAGCTGCTTATGTTAATGGTGTAAAAATCAGTGCAGGTACCGATATTTTTTTGCCCAAAAATGAAAATTCAAAACTCCCACTTCATGATGAAATTGAGGCATTAGTGACTAAAGTGGGACTTAGTCCACTAGATGCAATAATGGCCGCAACAATTATAAATGCGGAAATTTTAGGTATAGATAATACTCAGGGATCAATTAAAGTTGGGAAAATTGCAAATCTTGTTGTTCTGAGAGATAATCCACTTATTGATATTCACAATATAGAAAAAGTAAAATTTGTTTTAAAAAACGGTAAAATTATAAACTAAAAAATCAAAATAGAATGAAAACTAAAATTACATTAATAGTAGCTATCGTAACGCTTATTTCAATAACAAATGTATTCAGTCAAAAGATGCTGGATTTTGGAAAATTTGATATAAAGATTCTCGAAGTAAAAAGCATTGAAAGCTTTATGAGTGAGAATGGAGAAACTGTTAAAACTTCCAAACGCAGTAATAAATTACTTGAAATTAAATTAGAAATAACATCAAACGATGAAGGCGAATTCGCCCTTTATCCTAAAATGTTTAACTGCATGTGTGTCTATAGAGGCGAAATATTGGTAATTCCGGCAGTTGCTTTTGGTACTAAAGTAACAGATAGAAGTAATGGAACTGTAAGTGAATACTGGTATAATGATCCTGAAGTTTCAATAATTATTGGAGTTGGCAAGAATGACAAATTCAGGAGATATGTCATTCTTGAAATACCTAAAGAAACAGAAAATTTCTACTTACAAGGACCTAAAGTAATTGCAGATATTAATGCAACAAATATTAAATAATTTTGAAATATAATGAAAGTAAATATGTCGAGAATAATATTGTAGATTTTCAGCAAAAAACTGAAATGTGATTACGATTATAAAGGAACACTTAGGTGAAATTATTCTGACAGTTTACTTGATGAGATAGTAGATATAAGTCCTGATTTTTTTGAATTATTAAGAATTTCATTCTAAAAGAATTCATTGTGGGAATTAATAAATGTGAAGCAATAAACTTAAAACTTATTTAAACTATGAAATTAAAAAATATGTATTCATCAAAGACGTTCGTATTTATTCTAATATTTCTTCGATTTTTTATTTTTTCTATACCAGCCTATTCACAACTATTACATTGGCCGGAAAGTATTGTCTACGATTCTCTTTACAACCGCTATTTAGTTTCGAATTATTATACCGGAAGTATAGTGCAAATTGACAAGGAAGGTATTCAAAGTCCTTTTGTTAATAATATGAATGCTACGCAGGGTTTGGCGATAGTTGATTCAATTGTGTATTGCGGTTGTGATTCTACAGTAAGAGGTTTTCGATTATCTGATGGGGAACAGGTTATGAATCTTTGGGTTTATGGTGTTAATAATTTAAATGATGTAACCTCCGATAACGATGGGTATCTGTATGTTACAGATGTTTACGGAACTAAAATCATTAAAGTATATCCTCAGACTCAAACTTATTCAGTGTTTGTTCAAGGGAATGGGATATATAATCCAAACGGTATTATTTTCGATGAGGACAATAATAGATTGCTCGTATGTTCTTATAGGCCAAACTTTCCAATTCAAGCTATTAGTTTGACAGACTCAACTGTTATTACATTATTAGAAACAGAACTGGATAATTCTGATGGTATAACAATAGACGAGATTGGTAATGTCTATGTGACTTCATGGGAAACCAATGCTATTTATAAAATTGAACCTGATTTCTCGAACCCTCCCGAATTAGTTTATTATAGTGCAGGCGGACCTGCTGATATTTCATACGATGAAGTTAACAGTGTAATCGCAATTCCTTTGCAGAATTATAATTCAGTAGATTTTCTTCCGATAACATATACGGAAATACAAGAGGGTCTCTACAAAAATGATGACTTAATTAATATAGATGTCTTTCCTAATCCATTCACTTTTCTAACAAACATTAAATTTGAGATAAGAAAGTCATCACACATAAACCTTAAGATTATTGATTCGCAAGGAAAAACCATAAAGTTATTACATTCCGGAATTTTGAATAACGGAAGCTATAGTTTTCAGTGGGATGGCAAAGTGTTTTCGGCAACTCATTCAGCAAATGGCCTTTATTATTGTATTCTCCAAGTTGATAATAGAACTTTAACAAAATCAATAATTTTTAAACATTTAAAATAAAAAAAGAGGAATACCAAGAAAGATAAGAATGGATAATGGCCCGGAATTTATTGCGAAAATATTGCAGAACTGGGCTGAAGTAAAAGGAATCAATTTTCATTACATTCAACCAGGAAAGCCTACACAGAATGCATTTATTGAACGATTAAACAGAACCTATAGAGAAAATGTACTCGATGCATACATATTTACTGACTTGATGGAAGTGCGTGAACAAACTGAAATCTGGATGGAAGATTACAATAATTACCGTCCTCATAAGTCATTGGGAAATAAACCACCAAGGCAATATAATGAAATAAATTTAGAAAAATGTCTACATTAGCGTCGTCTTATAAAGGGGGATACTACACGGTATTTCATAATTATTTACTACTTAAAAAAACCAAGTCCTAAATCATTTCAAAGTAAAATGTTAAACAAAATAAAATAATATTTTTCATATATCATAATAAATATTAAAATTTAGTCAATAAAAAAACCCGCTATGGAAAGATAGCGGGTTACAATTAATTTTAAACAATCCTCATTGGGATGAGGAATTTATTTGAGCATTCAAATATACACAAATTTTTTTTAACAAAAAAGATTATATTGTAATCGGAAAATTGATTAAATCCCAATATGTTAGCGGCTGGCATTCATTTATTCGTTTTATTATATTATTTTATTTAACTCTATTTCATAATCAAATTGCAAATCTTCATGTAAAGAATATACGGTTTTTTTGATCGCTTCTATTTGACGTTTGTAAATATTATTAAGCACTATATTTTTTTCCATAGATGGGCTCATTTTTTTTAGTTCGCAACAAAAACAAAGCAATAATTCTACCTCTGTTTCTTTTTTCTTTGAATATCTGATATACTTCTTAATAGTACGCAATATTTTACGTACACTCTTTTTGATAAAATAATAATTCCGTTTGTTAACCTGTTCAAATAGTTGCTTAATTTCTCTTTTTACACTTTCTACATAAGCTGGTTCATTAGATGCTTCATACAAGAGGTAAGTCAATAATTCTTTATTCTCCTTTTTGAATTTTGATAAATGTAAACATAGTTCCAACAGTTCACCTTGTGAACGACTACTTAATTCTAGTTTGATTTCTCTTATAGAGGCTGCTTTCACAGATGAAATTTTAATATTGTTTGAACATTTCTTCCTGCTTGCCGCTAACGTCAGACCGTCTAAAAACCTTCATTTATTTCATTGAATACTCAAATAATTCTTAAATATTGATCAAAAATAAGCCTTTTTGAGATATGATTGAAAAAACATTGATTAATTTTTTCAAAAAACTGTATAGTTCAACATGGACTCATCGCTGGGTCTGGCAGACCGCTCAGAGGCCCCTGACAAGTTTCTTTTTTCAAATAATTGAGAACATTAATTATCTTTATGCTCAAAAGTTAGCAAGTAACAGGTTGGTTGTTGGTGTTTATATACCCGTCTCAGAGGCTTGTTTCAAAGAGGTGTGATTTAAGTAATGGTGGAAGCAAACCCTATTTTGCTATACCCGATTGGCAGCATATGTAGTATTTAAAACTCTTTGAGCTGACTTTTTTTATGTTTTAATAATTATAATTATGACAGCAAAGAAAAAAAAGAAAAAAGCTAATCTAAAGAAGATTAATTACAAGGTTTCTGGTATTGACCTTGGTTCTGAAGAAATGTTTATTGCAACTGTTGAGAAGGAAGTTCAAAAGTTTTCTACTTTCACTAAAGGTCTTGAAGCAGCTGAAAAATACTTAAAACAAGAAGGTATTGAGAAAATAGTAATGGAGGCTACTGGTATTTACTGGATTCCGGTTTATGAGCATTTTGAAAAAGAAGGATTCGATATTTGTTTGGTTAATGGAGCTCATGCTAAAAACGTCCCAGGTCGAAAAACAGATGTGCTTGATTCCGAATGGCTCAGAGAATTACACACGTACGGTCTATTACGAGCTTCTTTCATACCCGAAGCACAAATTCGTGAACTTCGATACTATGTACGACTCAGAGATGACCATATATCAATGGGAGCTACACATATAAACATCATACAAAAAAATTTAGATATGATGAATATTAAGCTCCATAAAGTTATTAGCTCTGTAATGAGCAAAAGTGGGTTACTAATAATAAGAGCAATTTTAGATGGAGTGCGTGACCCTGAAAAACTTTGGGCATTATGTCAACAATACATCAAAAATGAAAAGCGCCAAGATGTAATCGATTCATTAAATGGAAAATACAGAAAAGAGTATCTTTTTGGCATTAAACAAGCATTACAAATGTGGGAGCAATATCAATTAAAACAAAAACAATGCGACAAAGAAATAGAAAAGCTTCTTAAACGAATTACCAAAAATCATGAAGATCCAAAAGATATCAGGACTCCTAAAGCTATGAAACAAAACAAACCGGAAATTGAAGGTTTTCATCGCCTTATGGTGAAGCTAACTGGAGGTATTGATACTACTGCTATTGCTGGCATAAATGACTATTCTGCATTGAAAATAATCTCTGAAACAGGTTTAGACTTCAGTAAGTTTAAAAATGAAAAGCATTTTACATCTTGGCTTGGACTTTCTCCTTCTGCACATCAATCCGGAAAAATAAGACGTAGAAAAGGTAGAAGACATTGTAATCGTGCAGGTTTTATTTTTAGGCAGCTTGCCGTGAATGTAGGAAACGGAAAACATACTGCTTTAAGTAGCTTTTACAAGAGAATTCGTTCGAGATCAGGAAAAATGATAGCCATAAAAGCTACTGCCAGGAAAATTGCAGTATATTTCTTTCATCTCATGACCAAAGGTGTCGCATTTGTTGAAGAAGGTATAAAAAAATATGAAAAACGCTATTCTGAACAACAAGAAAAATTCATACAGCGTAAAGCCCAAGAAATGGGTTATGTTTTAGTTAAAGTTTAACTCATTAAAAACTACATAGGTCAATTAATATTTGTAGGGAAATATATTGACCAGATTATATTCAAGAAATGCTTGATATGGAAATCAATTGACTAAATCTAAAATCATACAATACTGACAGTAAGGTCTTTTGCATGCTATGGCGATGTGAAGCTGATGTTCTTTGGCAGTCCTATTTATTAAGCAAAGTTTATTTGTTTTTCTACAATTTGTTATTTAAGTTCGATTCAAAGACATCAATAAAATCAAATTGCTGCATATAAATTAATTTTGCTTAACATTTTTTAGTCTTAATTTCAGATTTCATTTCTGTTTTTCAAACCGAAGATTTCTTACTCTTCCATTTGAAACATAAATTCCAGTCACTTCCCCCTTTTTATCTCTTTTGTACTTGGTTATAGCCATAGGCCATTCACTTTCCAAAACATCATTTTTTAAAACTTTCATTTTAAATTCACCATGCCGAGCATGATGACAAAATAAGGTGTCATTTTCTAAATAAATATTATAGGTTGTTTCAAGTTCCTGACTATAAAATTTACCGGTATATGATAACAAATCTTTTGTAGTCATAGTCCGTGATTCAAAATCCTGAAAAGTAGATGGTTCGCCATTGTTCACTGTAACAATCATGGATTTTAGTTTTCCATTAATTGCAAACTTAACTTTAAGATCTGCAGAGGTAGTAAGCATTTGGAATTCATCATTTCCAATAGGAACAATAGGACTTTCACTAGTGGAAGATCTGAAATATCTCAAGGTATCATTCTTTAAATATATTTTTCGTGCATAGTTATCTTTATCATTCCAGTAGTTGGACTCGTATTTTTTTAATTCATCATTCGAAAGATCAATCTGTTTTAATGGATTATTCTTTTTCACAGTATCACCATTGTCAGCATCTAATTTTGGTAAGAGAATTCCATAAATTTGATTTGCTTTTGAATCAGACGATGAAGAAGAAAAATTAGTTAGCACAACAATACTCAATTTTTCTTTTGGATAGGTACCAGCATAAGATCTAAATCCTCCAATTGCTCCACTATGTTGAATTATATCATTACCTAAGTGCTTATCTATAAATACTCCGAAAGCATAATTATTATCAGCCCCGTCATTTAATTTATCCAAAGTTTTCATTAATTTAAATGGTTCTTCCCAATTGGTCTGTGGAGCATAAAAATTACTCAACCACTTGAGTAAATCATTTGTTGTGGAATGTATATTTCCAGATCCAATATATCCCCAATATTCTACCGCCCTCAGATAATTTCCTTCTGTACTTTCATTATAAGATGTGGCATTATTTGTCACAACTCTATTGTATTTGTCTTCTACGTAGGTATGATGCATTCCTAAAGGCTCGAATATATTTTTCTTCATCCAATCTGGAAATTTTTCTGTGGTAACTTTTTCTATAATTTTGACCATCAACATATAGCCAGTATTACAATACATAAATTCAGATCCTGGTTTGAAATTCAGATCCCTTTGCATATTCATAAATCTATAAAGATCTTCATTGGTTCTAGAATCGTCATCTCTCCATCCTGCCAGTCTAAGCATTGCATGCAAACTTCTTAATCCACTCGTATGATGAAGCATATGACGAATTGTAATCTTCTCCCCGAAATCTGGTAATTCAGTTAAATATTTTCTTATGTCATCATCTATTGATAACTTTCCTTGTATATGAAGTAAGACAATTCCCATTGCTGTGAATTGTTTCGAAACAGATGCTATATTGAAGATGGTTTCAGTTGAATTAGGTGCCAGATATTCTAAACTAGCTAGTCCATAAGATCTTGAAAAAACGATCTTGTCATTTTTCATAACACCGATAGCCCCTCCCGGATGATTAGGTTTGTTCCAATCAATAAAGAGACTATCTATTTGATTAATCTGGATTTTACTTATCTGAGCGTTTCCATTTATCGCAATAATAAGTACAATAAGTGAAAATAAATATTTAAGATTCATATGCTTATTTTTAATTTTCTGAAGCAAAAAATTCAGCTTCAACCATTTTAATAATATCAAACCCATTATCTCCATTTGTAAACATAATGATACCACGTTTAGATTCTAGCAGAAGTATAACTTTTGTGGCAACCCCTGCATCACCACCTGTATGTGTTAATGCAGCTTCGCCTTTGTAATAATCTTGTTTTATATACCAACATAAGCCATATGCAACATTTTCTCTAACTATTGCTTGTGGTCTGATCATATCATTATATACTTCTTCTGTTAATCCAGTTCCTTTCATTACGTTTACTGCGAATAATCCGTAGTCTTCAATGGTAGTAAGAACATCATCAGAAGCACAAGCATTATTTATTCTTTTCCTTAAATTATAGGGTTCCCCTTTTTCATTGTGTTCTTCAGCATACCGCGACTTATGGAAGTCTTCATCCCATAGCAATCTAGTATCATTCATCCCGTAAGGCTTAAACACCAAAGAATCAACTAAAACTTCTATCGGTGTATTGAATTTACTTTCCAATGCATGTCTAAGATATTCAAAACCTTCTCCAGAGTAACTACATTTCGTTCCCGGTTCAAAATTGAAGGTTAATTTTTTCGAACTATTATTCCACCTCCAATTATCAAAGCCTGTTTGGTGCGTTAATACATGTCGTGTAGAAAGTTTTTTATGCAAAGGATCATCTTTTACATCTGGGTCAACCCAGTAATGATAAAGAGGTTCGTCTAAATCCCAATCGCCATTACTAACTAATGTAAGTGTTAATAATGCTGAAATGGGTTTACTTAAGGAAGCGATATTGAAGATTGCATTGTCAGGAGCAGGAGTACTTTTTTTAAGCTCCCCATATACTTTAATCTGACGCAGTTCTCCATCTTCAATGATCCCTATTCCTAAAGTTGGAACATTCTTTTCAAGCAATAATTTTTCTATATCTTCTTGAAAACTTGTGGAGGTTAAATTTTCTTTTTTTTCAGACATACAACTTTGAGCAATGATTAAAACAACTAAAATCATTACAACCTGATTTATTTCTTTCATAATTTAATCCTTTTTTTTGATTCAAAGACGTAACAGAAATCAAATTGTTACACATAAGTGAATTTTGCTTAACTTGTAAATAATTACTTCACTATAAGCGTTATTTCGCATTTACCTATTGTAGTATTTTTTGATAATTTAGTGATTAGTAGCAACTTCTTTGTTTGTATATAAATATTCCAATGTATTTTTTCATCACCAAAACAATAAAATATTAATTATGCTAAGATAATAAAATTACTTATTGAAGCTTCGCCGAATAATCCTGCATATTTGTTACCCACTGTTTTTTTATTATTTACTACACTTAAATTAATTAAAAAAAACTTCTAACTCAGCTATTAAAGGACGATGGTCTGATACTACAGGTTCTTCTAATAACAGAACACTTTTCTTTTTGAATTTAACATTACCTATGTTTCGATATATTATATGGTCGATTTCAGCCTTATGTTTACCCTGAAAGCTTAAATTATCATTCCCTTTTTGTAAAAACACAAATTCTTGCTCAGCAAAATATTGCATAGTTGGTGAATCAGGTGTGCAATTAAAATCGCCAGTGATTATAGTTGCTTTGTTTAATGTATCTATATATTTAATCAATGCTTTTGCCTGAATTAAACGTATAGAATCTCCTTCCTTCTCACTTATCCAATCAAAATGAACGTTTACAAATACAATGTTACAACCTTCAGCAATTTGTACTTCCTGAACAATTGATGAACGAGGTTCATATTTTCCATTAGGCAATTGTAAAACCTTTGTTGAAATTAATGGTTTTGCCGACAAGGTTGCCATGCCATATTCGCCTCCCTGAAAGTTCATAAATTTACCAAAAGTTCCTTTCATAAGCATTTTTTGAGCAAAATAACCTGTTTGTCCAATACTATCTGAACGCAAACAGAAATTATCTACTTCCTGTAATCCACATAAATCTGGTGCTTGTGATTCTATTATCTTTGCTGAACGGGATAAATCCAAAATCGTATCCATGCCCTCACCATGACGGATATTGTATGACATTATTTTAATGTTGACTATTTGTTCTTGTTTACATGCATAAAAACTAAATATGCTTAAGCAAATAAGAATTATTGCTTTTTTTTTCATCTTCTTATTCAATTTTATATTTAACTCTATCAATTTAAAAAAAAACAGTGCTTTCTTTAGACACCTCAACAGAATTTAGACCAATAAAGTAATATTAGCTTCTACTTTGTACATAGCTGTCTCAAATAGTGGGTAACGGCAGTCCGTCTAAAAACCCTCCTTAATTTCATTTATATTCAACAAAAGTTAAATCTTGACCAAAAATAAAGCTTTTTAAGCTACGACAGAAAAGACATTGAAAAATAATACCTGTGAATTTGCATGGCTTTAATCGTCTAATTTTTGTTATGCAAAGCGATATATATGCTGAAAAATTTAACAAAGTCTCCTGTAAGTAGATTTGCAATGTTTTTAAGCCAATAATATTAATTAACCGCCTTAAACTGTATGCAGTAAACATTAATCCAACATCAGCTTCGGCTCTTTTAATAAATTTCTTTGTCAGTATGTAACTAAATCCCCATTGACGTTTTATAGTTCCATAGGGATGTTCAACAATGGCTTGACGTTGACGATAATAATCTTTATCCTGCTTTATTCTTTCTTTATTATTGTC
>Ga0222665_1000443_pt1 | contig 25267 bp, 23 predicted proteins | sample AntAcemetagen653_FD_179853 | JGI IMG/M metagenome (GOLD analysis project Ga0222665, IMG submission 179853) | Saline water microbial communities from Ace Lake, Antarctica - #653 | ecosystem: Environmental > Aquatic > Non-marine Saline and Alkaline > Saline | place: Antarctica: Ace Lake...
TTGCCTTTATCGAAAACGGAAAAATCAAATATGTCAGGGACCACTGGAATCTCTTAGACATGTATTATCAGGTGGGTTGGGACGTTGCCACCCTGGCCAAGTAGCAAAAATATAACCTCTTTGTATGGGTTCCCTGGGAACACGCATCCGGCTGCGACTGGAAGAAGGATGTGTGAAAGGGAAGAAAGATTGGGCGATTCAAACCGCAGTTTTTATAAACAATGATTTTATGGAGGAGGGCAGAAAATGAAAAAAATAGCTATTCTATTTCTCGCTGTTGGACTTTTGGTTTTCCCCGTTCTTTTCGGCAATGGCATGGCCGCCCAGGCGGCTGGACCGATCAAAATTGGGACCATCCTGAATCTGACCGGCCCTGTTGCCTTTATTGGGCCTCTTTTCAAGAACGGCATTGTGAAGGCCCTGGAAGAAGTGGACTATAAGGTCGGTGGGAGAAAAATCGAATTGATCCCGGAAGACGCAGCGGCCGATATGAACGTCTGCCTGGAAAAGTCAAAGAAACTGGTTGAAAGGGATAAGGTTCACATCATCATCGGCCCCCTTATGGGAGACGCCCAAATGGCCATTGCACCGTATCTGGCCAACAAAAAGGTTGTGAGCGCCACCTTCTACTGTGGTGACATAGAGCTGACTAAATATAAAAACTGGTTTATCTATCCTACCACCCTGGTAGGCTTGACCGCGCCTGTGGGCTACTACGCTGCAGAACTGGGTCACAAGACCATGATAACGGCGGGGACCGACTATGCAGGCGGCCACGGTTTTATTAAGGGAATCAAGCTGGCCTTTGAAAAAAAGGGTGGCAAGGTGGTTCAGGATGTATGGTGGCCGGTGGGCAACAAGGATTTTGCCCCCTATTTCTCTTCCCTGAAAAAGGCGGACTGCATCGGATACTTTGTGGAAGGCCCTTCAGCGGCCCAGCTTTTCCTGTCTCAATACCAGGAATTTGGGATCAAAATTCCGCTTCTCGGCACCACCCTCGCTGCAGACATGCCGGAGCAGATCACCTCCCAGTTAGGCGACGGGGTCCTGGGTCTCAAGGGTCAGGCACTCTACATGACGGGTATGGATACCCCCATAAACAAAAAATGGGTGGCGGCCATGACCAAACGTTTCGGTCAGACCCCGGGCGGTCTTGAAGCCAATTCCTATGCCATTACCAAGGCCATCTTAGCGGCCTTGAAGGCCACGGGCGGCGATGACTCCTATGAAAAGCTCTGGCCGGCCCTTTTGAAGGTAAGGGTTGATACGCCCCAGGGCCCCCTGGCCGTGAGTCCCGAAGGGGTTGCCCTTGTGGACAACTATATTGTGGAACTCAAAAAGAAAGATGGAAAGTATTATTGGGATCCGATCAAGACGTTTAAGGCGGTCGCTGATCCAAGACTCAAGAAATAACAGGTGAAGCAGGTTTGTACCGGTGTTGAATCCCTCCCCCGGTGAAAGGGGGAGGGATTTAAGTGCCTAAAGTGACTAAAGTTTGAAGTGCCTAAAGTTAAGGAACTTCGCGTCATTTTAGGTAGAAGATATTCCTTTTTAAACCTGTGCTGCAAACCAAACCATGGGACTCGGGTAAATGTACCGAAGAATTTCGACTGTCCTGTCTGCCAAGAGGCACAGTAACGGTTCACTCAACCAAGGCCTTAATCGAGAGGTTCAGACAATTTGAAAACGTTGAATATTACCTTGAACTTTAGTCACTTTAGATCACTTTAGTCACTTTAGATCACTTACTATGGACTGGTTTGTCATAAACTTACTCAACGGCATATCATACGGCATGGTGCTGTTCCTCATTGCATCCGGCATGTCTATTGTGCTTGGTGCCATGGGAATAACCAATCTGGCCCACGGCGCCTTCTATATGGTGGGGGCCTATGCGGGCTGGACCGTGGCCGTAAAATGGGGCGCCGGCTTCGGGCTGGGCCTGCTGGCAGGGGGCCTTTGTGCGGGCTTGGTGGGGCTAACCATAGAACGGGGATTGCTCCGCTACCTGTATAAAAAACCCAATGAACAGGTATTGCTCACATTCGGCTTCGTGTACATCCTGGCCAACCTCTGTCTATGGATCTGGGGCGGCTGGCCCAGGATGCCCTTTACAGCCAATTTCCTCACAGGCTCCATGGAAATCTTAGGCAGGGCCTATCCAAAGGCACGTATGGCCGTCATTGTGGTGGGACTTGTCCTGGCCATCGGTCTCTGGTGGCTCCAGGAAAAGACCAGGATGGGCGCCATTGTTCGAGCCGGGATGGACGACAAAGAGACGACTATGGGGTTGGGAATCAATCTGGAACGGGCCTTTGCCCTCGTTTTCTTTGTCTCTGCGTTTATCGCGGGATCAGCAGGCGTCATAGGGGCCCAGCTATTGGGTGTGCATAATGCCCTGGGGATGGATATCCTCCTCTTAGCCTTGATTGTTATCATTGTGGGGGGAGTGGGTTCCATACAGGGGGCCCTGCTGGGGGGGGTCCTGATCGGGGTGATCGACGTCTTTGGAAAGGCCATCTTCCCGCAACTGGCCATGTTCACCATGTATCTCACCATGATCGTGGTTATCATTGTTCGACCCGCGGGTCTTTTGGGGAGAAAAATCTGACCCATGGAAACCACCAAACAAGACAGAGGGCAGGATCGGTGGATCAGCCGTGGAGCGCCCTATATCCTGGGAACCCTGGTGCTCCTCGTAACGCCCCTCTTCCTCGATACCTATGGCCAGGGGCTCATGACCCGGTTTCTCATATTCGCGCTTTTCGCCATGAGCTTCAATATTGTCTTTGGCTATGCCGGTCTGATGTCCCTGGGCCATGCGGCATTCTTTGGCGCAGGCGGGTACACCGTGGCCCTGTTGAAGCTCCATTACGATGTCAATCTCTTTTGGATCAGCGCCCCTCTCGGTATTGTGGTGGCCACATTGGTTGCAGCCATATTCGGCATCATCGCGCTGAGGGCATCGGGCATCTATTTTCTCCTGGTGACATTTGCCCTGGGGCAGATGCTCTACAGCCTGGCGTGGAACGTGAAATGGTTGAATTCCAAAGGGATGCAGGGGATCACCGGCATCACTCTTCCCGATCTGGGGATACCCGGGTTCACACTAAATACCATTTGGTTCTACTACCTGGCGCTCATCTTTTTCCTCCTAAGCTGTGTATTGTTGTATCGATTGGTGATTTCTCCTTTCGGGCTGGCCCTGGTGGGCATCCGCGAAGGGGAACCCCGGATGGAGGCGGTGGGATATAACACATGGTATCTGAAATATGCGTCCTTTGTGGTGTCAGGGGCCTTTGCCGGCCTCGCGGGAGTCCTCTTTGCCTATTACAACTTTTTTGTTTCCCCCAACCATCTCGGCATCGCCACATCCTTCCTCCCAATGGTTATGACCATTATGGGGGGGGGTGGCACTTTTTTTGGTCCGGTGGTGGGCGCCGCGGTGTTCATATTCGTGGAAAATTTTGCCAGCATACTCTCTCCACAGCGCTGGCCACTGGTCCTGGGAGCCCTCTTTGTTTTGACCATAATGTTCGCACGGGAGGGCATCGGCGTTTACCTCTGGAGGCTCTGGACCAGATGGGGTCCTAATTATGGAAGCGTTAAGAATTAAAGCCCTGAGCAAACAGTTCGGCGGTGTTGACGCGGTGAACGATGTCTCTTTCACCGTCAACGTAGGTGAACGGCTTGCCATCATCGGCCCCAACGGCGCGGGCAAGACCACCCTGTTTAATCTCATCAACGGGCAGCTTGCACCGACGGCCGGCCGGATACATTTTTTCGGACAGGATGTAACCTCTTTGCCTCCCCATCGCCGTGCCCATCTGGGCCAGGCCAGGGCGTTTCAAGTCATCAGTCTTCTGCAGAAACTCACGGTGCTCCAGAATACGCTATTGACCATAAACGGCACGGAACCCCACCGGTTTGACATGTTCCGGCCCGTCAAGAAATTTGAGAATGTGCTTCAAAAGGCCGCTGATACCTTGAAAGGGCTCGACCTTTGGGAAAAACAGGATGAACCGGTGATCAACCTCTCCTACGGGGAGCAGAGGAGGCTGGAAATCGGTCTCGGCCTTTCCATGGACCCAAAATTGTTCCTCTTAGATGAACCGAGCGCTGGTCTAACCAAGGAAGAAAGCGCCGAGATCATCGACATTATCAAGAACCTCAGAACCAACATCACGGTCTTGATTGTGGACCATGACATGGATATGGTCTTCGAGGTGGCCGAACGGATTCTTGTCCTCCACTACGGACAGCTTATCGCAGATGGGGACCCGGATCAGATCCAGGCCGACCAGAAGGTCAGGGAGATTTATATGGGGGTAGAGGACGCGGTCGATTATGCTGAAACTGCTTGATATCCATACCTACTATGGCGAAAGCCATGTCCTTCACGGCATTTCCATGACCGTTGAACAGGGGTCTGTGGTCGCCCTTCTGGGCCGGAACGGTATGGGAAAGACCACCACCATCCGATCCATTATCGGTTTTACCCCGCCCCGTGAAGGTCAAATCCAATTCAAAGGGAGGGAAATTACAGAACTCAAGCCTTTCCGTATCGCAAAAATGGGGATCGGACTGGTGCCGCAGGGACGAAATATCTTTCCCTCCCTGAGCGTCAGGGAAAACCTCACCATGGCCGCACGCCAGGGGAATAAGAACGGGGAATGGTCATTGGAAAAAGTGTATGCCCAATTCCGCATCCTGGAGAAACGATCAAAACTGAAGGGGGACCTGCTCAGCGGGGGGGAACAGCAAATGCTGGCCGTTGGAAGGGCTTTGATGACCAACCCGGAACTCCTCCTTATGGATGAACCATCGGAAGGACTCGCACCTCTCGTGGTTCGCGATATCGGATTCATCATCATAAGGCTGAAACGGGAGGGACTTTCCATTCTCCTGGTTGAGCAGAATCTCCCCATGGGATTAGGGGTCTCTGATCATGTGTTTATCATCAGCAAAGGCCAGATCGTTTATGAATCTTCCCCGGCAGCATTGAGAGAAAACGAAGAGATCAAGGTCAAATATCTCTGCGCAACAGAGTAGAGTCATATAGAAGCATACCCGGCAGGAAGGTAGAAATTGGAAACTTGAAATTAGAAATTAAACACTTATCAATTGAGTTTTGTGCAAAGCCTCCAGAGGGCTACAAGAAGCACAACAATTTTTTTACACTGCCCGGAAAGCCAGTGGTGGAAAAAGATGAACGTCGAACATCGAACATCGAACGTCCAGGTAAGCGAAGACTTCGAGATCGAATGAAAAACAAACATCAACTTTAGGCACTTCTCCGATTTATTCGGGTTAGGAGGATTTCAATGTTCGACCTGGTTTTAAAAAATGGAAAGGTTGTCGACGGAACTGGGAACCCATGGTACATGGCCGATATCGGTATTCAGGGGGAGAAGATCGCCCGGATCGGGGTAATCCCTGTGGACAAGGCCGCCTCCGTCATCGACGCTGACGGTCTGATCATATCTCCCGGGTTTATCGATCCCCACAGCCATGCAGACTTTGTTCTGCCCCTCGAAAACCATATGGAAATCCTGGGAAGCTATTTGAGACAGGGAATCACCACTCTTGTGACGGGCAACTGCGGATTCTCCCCTGCTCCCGTCAATCCCAGCAACCTGGAACTTCTCAAGAATTACACGGGTTTCCTTTTGGCGGGTGATATCGGTTGGAACTGGACGACCATGAAAGGGTATCTGGACAGGTTGGAACATTCAGGTGTGGGATACAACGTTGTTCCTCTGGTATCTCACGGTGCAGTCAGAATCGCAGTCATGGGTTTCGACGCAGGCCCCCCGAATGACGCACAGATCAAAGAGATGCAGGATCTGGTGACACAGTCCATGGAGGACGGCGCTTTTGGCCTCTCCGCCGGGCTGATCTACGCCCCGGGTATGTTTGCCTCCACCGATGAACTGGTGGAAATAACCAAACCCCTGATACCCTGTCAAGGGGTCTTCTCCTGTCATGTTCGAGGATCCAGCGAGACCGGTCTTGAGGCCACTAGAGAGATCATAGAGATCGGCAGGATCAACGGCATACCGGTTGAACACTCCCACATTGAGGCGTTCGGGGAGAAAAACTGGAAGCATATCGATGAAGAGATAGAACTCCATGAATCTGCGCGGAAAGAGGGAGTGGACATATTGTTTGATGTCATTCCCTATGTGGCCGCCAATACAACACTGTTGGCCTGTTTTCCCCCTTATGCTTTTGAGGGCGGGATGGAGCATTTTATGGGCAGATTGAAAGATTCAAAACAGAGGGAAAAAATAAGGTATGATGTGGAGAACATGGCCTCTGAATGGCCAACATGGCTGCCTGGGAGGTGGCCCCACAACCTGGTTCGCGCGACCGGGTGGAAGAACATACGGCTGATCTGGGTGCCGGGTGAGAAGAATGCCCGTTATGTGGGCAAGAGTATGATTGAAATTGGGAAGCTCCAGAACAAGGATCCTTTTGATGCGGCCGTTGATATTCTAATAGACGAAAACGGCGCTGCCATGGCCCTCTATTTCGGGGTCAGCGGGGACCTTGACGGTGACGAGGGGATGAAGAAATTCCTGGCCCACCCGAACGGCGCCATCAATACCGACGCCATTGTGACGGGGAGCGGGGTGCCCCATCCTGCGGCTGTTGGCGCTTTTCCAAGGGTCCTGGGGCAATACGTTAGAGAACAAAAACTAATGCCCTTGGAGGAGGCGATCCGGAAAATGACCTCCCTGACGGCACAGCGATTTGGTATTCACAACAGAGGCTTGATCAAGGAAGGCATGCAGTCTGACATCACCATCTTCAATGAAGAGGAAGTATACGATAACGCGACCTATGCGGAATCGAATAAGGGACCCAGCGGCATTGAATATGTACTCGTAAACGGCCGGACGGTCCTTGAGAAGGGCGTTATGAACAAGGACCTGAAGGCGGGCAAAGTATTGAGAAGAAAGGCGGCGTGACGATATCAGGTCCTGCTTATGTGGATATGATCACGGGAGGGATGGAAGATGGAAAGAGGAGAATTGTTAGAGGTTATGAATGGTTTCTTTGCTGCCATGAACGAACACGATGTGGAAAAAATGGCGTATTACTGCACCGATGATATGGTTGCCGATGAAGTGGCTGAGCCCGAGCCTTTTTTGGGGGTTGAGGCATTCAAGCAGTCTTATTCCGATGTATTCGAAGGATATCCGGACTGTCACGCAGAAGTCCTGGAGACCTTCGCTGATGGTGAGACAATCATATGCCAGGTCAGATGGGATGCAACAAACAGCGGCATTTTCCGAGGAGCTGAGCCGACAGGAAAGAAGGTGGACCTTCGAATTGCCTATTTCCTTGCCACCAAAGAGGGGAAAATCGCCAGGATTACAGAGTACTATGATTTAGCCACGCTCCTGGTCCAGCAGGGCCAGTTGGAACTGTGATTCCCGGGCCATGAGCCGTCCTGCCTATCATGGGCGGGAGATCAAAATGGAGGTCTTCAGAGAAGCCTTTTCAGGGGGAGATCTGTAGAGACAGGAACAAGAATCATCCTATTCAGATAACAAGGAGGAAAACCATGGAAGCAGCACAGCAAAGATCGCAGGGATCGCTTAGCCTTTTCGGTTGCCTGGCAGAGACCGGCCGCAAGGTGGAAGAGGACGTGTTTATCTGGTCTCAAGGACTCGCGTTTCATTATTCAAATCTGCTCGAGGGGTTGGCAGGGGTTGAGAATGAGAAAAAGGATAAGATACTGAACGACATTTGGACCCGGGTGGCTGAAAGGGCGCCCGACGCTATCAAGGAAAAGATCGGCCTCACAGGTGCCATCGATGTGGATAAAATCGGAGAAACCCTGTTGCAGATTATGACGGATGCAGACCATCCCGCCATCAAAGGCTCCGGAAAAGACGTGAATGAATCCATCCTGAACTGGGTCAGGCTCTTTGCCCTGTTGGATTTCAACATCTACTTGCGGTTGGAACATCATCTGGGGACAAAGGACGGATATCCGATCTACATGGGACTGTGGGAAAAATTTGCCTTGGCCGAACTTGATGAGGTGAAAAAGGAGGTGGGGATTTCGGGACCTGATGATGTGGATATGGATAAACTGGGACAGCTCTCCCAGCTTTATTGGGAAAGCATCGCATGTCCCTACAAGGTGACCGCTCATGATGACGATGTCCACGAAGCGGAACTGCTTGCCTGCCCCTACTGGGATAATATGCGGGAGCAATTAGGCGAAGAGACGGCCCGATCAATGACACTTAAATGTGAAGCGGCGGTTTCTACCAACTACTATGAAGCCATTCTCAAGGCCCTGGGGGTCTTTGACCGCTACGCTTTTACCATGGATAAATTTATTTGCTGTGGCGATAGCGTTTGCAGGGTAAGATTTGAAAAAAGAAAGGAGTAGAGAACAATGCCGAAAATCTTGATTATTTATCAGTCCGTGACCGGGAACACCGCGGCCATGGCTGAAGCAGTGGAGGAAGGCGTGAGGAAGGCGGGCGTGGAAGTTGTTAGGAAAAAAATAGAAGACACGCGCGTGGACGACCTTCTGGAGCCTGAAGGGATCATTATCGGTTCTCCGACCTATTTTGCGGCGACCACCGCAGAGGTCAAGAGACTCATCGATGACAGCATAAAGCATTACAAGAACCTGGAGGGAAAAGTGGGGGCAGCCTTTGTATCGGCCGGCGGCATAGGCGGAGGTGGCGAAACCGCTATCTTAGACATTTTAAGGGCGTTTCTGGTCCATGGGATGATTGTACCGGGGTTTGTTTCCGGCGGACACTATGGCCCCTTATCCATAGGTTCTCCGGATGAAGACCGAAAGAAAGTATGTGTGGAATTCGGTTCCAAGGTTGCAGATATTGTCAAAAAATTGAGCGCAAAACGCTGACTGGAAATCATATAGAATATCAGGAGATCCATATGGTAACGCAACAAGAAAAGGTAATATTGAATTCGACAGATCCATGGAAGATGCTTTCAATGGACCGATACCTGTCTCAAGATATCGGCAGCCGGATGTCCGGGACAGAGGGTGATCGAAAGGCTATCGAATGGGTGTCCGCGCATTTTACCTCTCTGGGACTCAGGACGGAGCTGGACCCTTTCAACACCCTCTCCTGGGACTATCGGGGTGTGACCTTCAGGGTGGGTGCCCCTTTTGACACCTCCCCCCCTTCCCGGGCCGCATATTACTCCTATCCAACGCAGAAAGAGGGGGTAGAAGGTGAGCTTGTGTTTGTGGGTAAGGGAACAGAGGAAGAATTCGCGGCGGCCAACGTGAAGGGAAAGATCGCAATGGCTCAGGCCAGTTCTGCGGATCCCCTGTTCTGGCTGGGGACCTTTTCCACACGGTGCAGGAGGCATGGGGCCATTGCCTTTGTGGTGTGTAACGGCAGCCCTGTGGCATTTACACCCTCCCATTCTTACGGGAGGTGGGATCACAGCGGAGGCTGGGAAAATGAGTACCCGCCAAGAGACGAAAGCGTACCCTGTATCACCATCGGCAGCACTGACGCCATGGCATTGCTCCATGCTGTTGGACGAGGGGGTCTGAGGGCACAAGTCATTGTGGATTGCGTGACCGAGCCCAGGGATGGATTCAGTGTCAGGGCCTTCATACCCGGCTCTGAAAAGCCGAATGAAAGGGTGCTTATTCACGCCCACCGTGACGATGGCGCCTGCAACGGCGCCAATGATAACGGCACGGGCACGGTGTGTATCATGATGCTTGCGGAAATTATGTCAAAGCTTCCGCAGCCGGCGCGAACTATCGAGTTCATCTCCACCGGGTCTGAGGAAGGGATCTCTGACGGCATGGTCCAGTACATCGCCAACCGTGAGAAGGAAGGAACACTTCTTGAGGCAGTGGCAGGTTTCAACATTGATATGGTAGGGGTCGGCGGACCCCCACGTATTGTGGACGGGGGAACCTACCCGGACCAGCCGGATCATGAGGTAAAACACAACAAGGAATTGAACGAATTTGTGGAGCAGGTGGGAAAGGAGATCGGTGTTCATCTCGGTCACCTGTGGGGCGGTTGGGGAACCCCGGAGGAAGGTCATCTCAACGAACACGGGGTACCGGCCATGTGTCTCTGGAAGGCCGATGACCCCAACTACCACAGCGACAACGAACACGTGGACAATATCGACTGGAACGGGGTCAAGGCCGTGGCCCAGGTGATCGGCGTAGCCGCCTGGCGTGTGGCCAACGACACAACGATTGTCTTTCCTCGCTGAGAGGACTGGCCCTTTCACCCCCGTTTTTATAGGGTCCGTGTTATAGGGTGCGGAGATTGAGATTCGAAACAGGTGAGCTGAATCTTTCATATCCTAAGTCGTAAAGGAGGTGGACACAATGATTATTGGTGTTCCAACAGAAATAAAGGTGGCCGAAAAAAGAGTGGCCGTTACTCCCTCTGGTGTCAGGACCCTCGTACAGGGCGGTCACAAAGTCCTGATCCAATCAGGAGCCGGCCTGGGAAGCGGTTTTTCCAATGAGAGCTATATCCGGGCCGGTGCTGAAACGAAACCGGATCCAAAAACAGTATGGACCGAATCGGACATGATCCTCAAAGTGAAAGAGCCCTTGCCGCAGGAATACAATCTGATGAAAGAAGATCAGATCATCTTCACCTATCTGCATCTCGCTGCAGATCGGAAACTTGCTGAAACCCTTGTTAACAAAAAGGTGATTGGAATAGCTTACGAGACCATCCAGACCGATAAAGGGTCATTGCCCCTTCTGGCCCCCATGAGTGCCGTGGCAGGGCGACTTTCTGTTCAGGCAGGGGCCTATTGCCTTGAGGCCAAGACGGGCGGGATGGGGGTCCTGCTGAGTGGCGTCCCGGGGGTAAGACCTGCTAACGTGGTCATCATCGGGGCCGGTGTCTCAGGTCTCCACGCCTGTTTCAGCGCCGTTGGCAATGGCGCCAGGGTGACGATCTTCGACATTAACCAGGAGCGCCTGAACTACATCAACGATGTGATGCGGGGTAGCGTTACCACCCTCATGTCCAACGAAGGCACCCTGGAAGAGGAGGTCATGAAGGCGGATCTTGTGATCTCTTCCGTTCTCATTCCCGGCGCCACTGCGCCAAAATTGATATCCAGGGAACTGCTCAGAAAGATGAAACCGGGGGCGGCCATCGTGGATATCGCCATCGATCAGGGAGGCTCCTGCGAGACCAGCCGCCCCACAACCCATGAGGCCCCCACCTATGTGGAGGAGGGCATCGTACACTACTGCGTGAACAACATGCCCGGCGCCGTTCCCAGAACATCCACCATGGCCCTGACCAATGCGACCCTTCCCTATGCCCTTGAAATAGCAAACCTCGGCTATCAAAAGGCCATGAAAGAAAATCCCGCGATCGCCCGGGGCATGAATGTCATCAAGGGAGATGTGGTTCATAAGGCGGTGGCTAAAAGTGTTGGATTGCCCTATGTATCATTATCCTAATCGTATTCTTGAAAGGAGGTGATGGGACCAGATCGTTCATTTTGAAGCACAGACAAATGCCAATTCAAAAAATTGAAAAGGAGATATATTATGGCTTGTAATAAATGCGCAAAGGACATACGGAATGACAGCTTCATCGAAAACATGCGCGAAATCATGGAACTCCATCCTGAGTACACGTGGGAGAAAGCCTATAATGACGCCATGGTTTTGTGGACCCTTCACGACTACTCGGCCTTCAAGGCCATGGAAGAGGAAGTGGGAAGCGAAAGGGCCCCTCAGCTCTATGCCAGGATGTGGGAAATACGCTCAGAGCTGGAATGGCCCGGGCTCTGTGAACTCATTGGAAAAAAACCGGAAGATACAGACTGGACCATCCACGATATCGCTCAACTCATGATCAAGAGCTTTGCCCTGTTCGGCAACCCCATGGAGATCGTGGAGGACACGGAGGACAGGATCACCTTACGCTGTTACGATTGTCCGTACACCACCCAGGTGATCTGGAACCTTCTTCCCCCTGAAGAGGCAGAGACATATAACCAGAAGATCCAGGTGGACTGTAATTATGCTATCTTTGAGACCTACCTGAAATTAGCCGGGCTGTTCGACCAATGGGTATTCAACTTCCCTTCTCAGCTCTGTTTAACCAATCAGTACTGTGAGTTCAACTTCGTCAAGAGTAAAATAGACAGGAGTTCGAAAAAGTAAAGACGTTTGAGATTGCATATCTCGCGAGTCGGAAACAAAAGAAGGGATGGTAAGAGAGATTTATAGGCGCAGCTCTTATCATCCCTGATTACGATATGGGTACCCAATCCAATTTTGAAGTAATCATTATAGGTTGCGGTATTGCCGGAGCTTCACTTGCCTACTTCCTGACTGCCCGAGGAATGACGGATGTCTTGATTCTTGAGAGGGAAGACCAGCCAGGCTATCACTCGACCGGCAGATCTGCGGCAGTGCTGGTGGAGTTTGACCTTGTCCCGTCAATCCTTCGGTTGAAACTGCTGGGTGGACGGTTTCTCCGCAATCCACCACCCGGTTTTTCAGAAAGCACCCTGCTTCAGAGGTCAGGCATCCTTATCATGTTTCAGGGGGCACTGTGGGAACAGATCCGGCAGATGATCCCAGGCCTGAGGCAATCAGGTGTAATTGTGAATGTGCTAACTCATGACGAGACCGTGTCAATGATTTCCGTCGTCGAAGATCAAATGGTGGGATTTCCAAACTTGCTTGAAAAACCTTCTTGACAATATATAAACGGCAGTATAGGGTGAGTTCCACATTTAGGGATGGAGTTCCGCAATGCGTGACAGAGATCACATCAAATCCTTAGAGCGCGGTCTGAGAATTTTAGAAATATTTGCAGAATCTTCGCGCTCATTGACTCTGACCGAGGTCGCAACTTCCAGTAATTTGAGTAAAACAAGTGCACACCGTTTTCTGAAGACTCTGTGCTCTCTAGGTTATCTGAACCGCGAGGAAGACAGAAGATATTTGTTGGGAACGGCGGTCATATCTTTAGGCTTTAGTTTTTTGAATAGTTCAAATCTTAGAACGATGGTTAAACCGTACCTTGATGAATTATCCTCTGAACTCAATAAGACAGTTAACTTGGCTGTCCTTGATAATCTAAGCATCCTTTTTTTATATCGGAAAGAAGTGAGGCGATTCCTAAAATTTGACCTCCAGGCTGGTTCCAAACTCCCGGCTTACTGCACTGCTTCAGGTAAAATGCTATTGGCAGGCCTAACAGACGGGGAACTAAAAAAACGGATTAACGAAATGGAACTCTATCAGGCTACGCCTGCCACAATTACCTCAAAAGAGGCCTTATGGAGGGAAATCATAGAGACAAGGAAAAGAGGATATAGCATCTGCGACAGAGAACTTTCCATGGACCTATACTCACTTGCTGTCCCGTTGATTAACAGCCAAAAGAAGACGGTCGCGGCATTTAATGTCTCTTTAGAAGCCCATGATAAGGACAATCTGGACATGGAGATGGTAATCGAAAAACTGATTAAGAAAGGCGAAGTGATTTCCCACGCCCTGGGATATCAAGGGCCATATCCTCAAATATTTAGCCAAGACCTTGCCGGGGGAAAAGATGAGCGTTTTCTCTCTACCCATTCTACAAGAGGCCAAAGGTAATAGAATTTGTTCATTCAATTCCCAGGAATGCCCTCAGGGAAACCCTTAAGGAGACTGCTTCCAGGCAAGTGTCAAGAGGAGACACGGCGTGATTGAACCGACAATGCTCAAGGCCAAAGGCGATGGCGTAGAGATACAAGTGGCATTATGGGAAGGGAAAGAAAAAACGGTGCTTTGCGTCCACGGTTTAACTGGCAATTGCAGATGCTGGGATTCAGTCGCTTTTGCATTGTCCCCCGAGCACCGGGTGTTGGCTATGGACCTTAGAGGGAGGGGATATTCGGAACATCCCCCGTCAGGATATTCACTGAACCACCATTGCCGGGACATGGCTTGCATTTTAGATGATTTGGGATTGGATCGGGCAATAATTATGGGTCACTCCCTTGGGGCGCACATCTCATTGCATTTTGCGGCGCAATACCCGCATCGGATAGAGAAATTAGTACTTGTGGATGGAGCGGGGCAGCTCTCAGAAGCTCAAAGATCCAAGGTTTATGAGGGGATAAGACCCTCTCTCGAAAGACTGGGGAGGGTATTTCCATCTTTTGAGGCGTATGTGGAAAATATGAAACGATTTCCTTTTCTCAAACCGTGGCCCTCTGCCATAGAAGCTTACTACCGCCATGATACGGAAAAAGTCGACGGTGGAATACGTTCCAGCATACAGAAGGTTCACATTCAGGAGGAAATCCAGAATCTTCGCAAGATGAATATGGCCGAGTGTTATCCTAATATCGGGTGCCCGGTTCTCATACTGCGGGCACCGGAAGGAATGCTGTCCCGGGACGATATCCTTTTGCCGGAGGACGTAATTGACAGGATGCTTCGTGAGATTCCAAATGCCAAACTCGTAAACGTGGATGGAACCAACCATTACTCTATTATTTTCCACCCGAATGACGTGAGAGACCGGGCGATTCAGGAATTTATCTCAGCTGATAGATGATTTTGCTTTTTTCTTTAACCACATAGAAGGCTGTTTCGTTGACTGCCTTTTACAAAGAAACTTCGAAAAGAAAACCCTTATCGTAAGTTAAGAGGACGGGCGCCGATGACGGCCTTTATCATCCGTCGATTTTTGATCCTCATCCCCACTTTTCTCGGCATCACCTTAGTGGTCTTTGCCGCTATGAAGTTAATCCCGGGCGATCCTATCATAGCCCTGCTCCAGGACAGTTACACTGAAGAACTTGCCGCAGAGTTGAGGGTCCAACTTGGTCTTGATAGACCCCTCCCCGTTCAGTACGCTATCTGGTTAAGGGACCTTTTTTCGGGTAACTGGGGAACATCGATTATCTCCAGACAGCCAGTGCTTGACGAGATCCTGCAAAGACTTCCTATAACCATCGAACTTCTCATTCTCGCCCTCTTTTTCGCCCTGGTCATTGCCATCCCCATCGGGATCATTTCCGCCGTGAAACGGAATACCATGATCGATTATAGCGCCATGACCTTTGCCATGTTAGGTATCTCATTGCCGGAGTTCTTTTTGGGGGCACTTCTTCTGATCTTCTTTTCCCTGGGACTACAGTGGCTCCCGGCCACCGGTTATGTCCCCTTTTTCGAATATCCGGTTGATAATCTCAGACACATGGTGCTCCCTGCCCTTACATTAGGAATGACACGGGCAGCCCTCATTGCCCGTCTTATGCGAAACAGCATGCTTGAGGTCATCCGCCAGGACTACATTGATACGGCAAGGGCAAAAGGGCTTTCGGAATTCATCGTCATCAATAAGCATGCCCTGAAGAATGCCCTCATACCCACGGTAACCGTCGTTGGGCTTCAGATCGGATATCTCATCGGCGGGGCCATTATTGTCGAAAGCCTTTTTGCCATCCCTGGAATCGGTTCTTTTGGGATCGACGGCATCCTTCAGAGAGACTATCCCATGGTCCAGGCCTTTAGTGTGGTGGCTGCATCCGGCTTCATTTTTACAAATTTCGTGGTGGATGTCGTTTACACCTTTCTCGATCCGAGGATACGGGTATGACGTCAGGACAAAAAGCAATGGAACCCATTAAAACGGACAGCATGGCGTTGATCGTCTGGAGGCGACTCATGAAGCGCAAAGTCGCTGTTTTTGGCCTGTGCGTCTTCTTAGCCGTGATTCTTTGTGCGATTTTTGCGGATTGGATCGCCCCTTACGGTCCCAATGAGATGATCCCTGATGCTCAGCTCCTTCCCCCTTCGTGGAAACATCCCATGGGCACCGATATGCTCGGCAGAGACGTACTCAGCCGGATCATCTACGGAAGCCGCATATCCATTTACGTGGGGATTGTGTCCATGCTGATTGCCACTGCCATTGGGGTTCCGTTAGGCCTTGTTTCCGGCTATTTCCGCGGCTGGGTGGATCAGCTCATCATGCGTCTCATGGATGTTATGCTGGCCTTCCCGGTTTTTTTGCTGGCCATCATGATTATGGTCGTTTTAGGCGCAAGCGCCACAAACGTGTGTGTTGCCCTCGGGATCGTCTACATCCCGAGATATGCCAGGATTGTCCGGGGCAGTGTCCTGTCCATCCGGGAAAACGAATATCTTGAAGCGGTCCAGGCCTTAGGCATCAGGAAATGGAGGATTTTTTTGTTACACATCCTCCCAAACTGTCTCGCCCCGGTACTGGTAATGCTTTCACTATCCATTGGTGTGGCCATCATCGCCGAGGCCTCCCTCAGCTTTCTCGGAATGGGGACCCAACCCCCCACAGCCAGTTGGGGATCGGACCTGAGGGATGCCCTCTCCCTGATGGAGCTCAACGCCTGGCTCGGCATCTTTCCAGGGCTCGCCATTCTGCTAACGGTGCTCGGTATCAACATGTTGGGGGATGGACTTCGTGATGCCATCGATCCGAGGCTAAAGTGATGAGAGATCCCTTGCTCCAGATCAAAGGACTCAAAACATATTTTTACACCGAAGAGGGACTTGTCAGGGCCGTAGACGGCGTGGACCTCACCATCGGAAAGAAGGAGGTGTTCGGACTTGTGGGGGAAAGCGGCTGCGGTAAGACTGTGACAGCCAAATCAATTCTCAGATTGATCCCGGAGCCACCTGGGAAAATCGTCGAGGGGGAAATCCTGTTTGAGGGGATGGACCTCCTGGGGTTTTCAAATAACCGGTTGCGTAAAGAGATTCGAGGGAACAAGATCTCCATGATATTCCAGGATCCCATGACATCTCTGAACCCGGTTTACACCGTAGGGAACCAGATCTCCGAGATCTTCCGGCTCCACCGTAACCTGAGTAAAAAAGAAGCCCATTTTGAAAGCATCTCAATGCTTGGCCGCGTGGGGATTCCCTCTCCGGAAAGGATGGTGTTTGAATATCCTTACCGGTATTCCGGCGGAATGAGGCAGCGCGTCATGATCGCCATGGCCCTGGCATGCAACCCATCCCTTCTCATTGCGGATGAGCCTTCCACGGCCCTTGATGTGACCATACAGGCCCAGATCCTTGACCTTATGAAAGCGCTCAAAAAGAATTCCAGAACCTCCATCCTCCTGATCACCCACAACCTGGGAGTGGTAGCCGAAATGGCCGATCAGGTCTCCGTCATGTATGCAGGGAATATCGTCGAGTCATGCGATGCTGAAACCTTCTTCGACAAGCCGATGCATCCCTATTCTGCGGGTCTTCTGAATTCCTTTCCCGGCATGGCCAGGCGGGAGGGAAAGCTTGCCTCTATTCCGGGCTCCATCCCGGACATGGTCCATCCTCCCCCTGGCTGTCGATTTCATCCCAGGTGCACCAGGGCTATGCCGAGATGTCGTAAAGATTTTCCCCCGATCTTTGACCTCCCAGGTCATCATCGAGTGAGGTGTTGGCTTTATGATTCATAAACACACAGAACCGATGCTCTCAATTCAAGGGCTTAAAAAAGATTTCCCTGTTCGCGGCCGTCGCCGGAGCCGGGGATCAAAGGCTATGATAAAGGCAGTGAACGGGGTGGACTTATTTATTAACGAAGGCGAGACCCTGGGACTGGTGGGGGAAAGCGGTTGCGGCAAAACCACCGTGGGAAGGCTTATCCTCAGACTCATAGAGCCTACGAAAGGCGCCCTTTTTTTTCGAGGACAGGACATCTCCAGCCTTTTGGGATCCGAACTTTTCACCTACCGTCAACAGGTCCAGATTATCTTTCAGGATCCTTTTTCAAGTCTAAACCCGAGGATGTGTATCGGCAACGCCATTTCAGAGCCCCTCATATCCCATCGGCTTATGGGCAAGGAAAAGGCCCGGGAGAGGGCCATAGAGCTTCTCTCATTTATGGGACTCCCAGAACAGTATTACTATCGATACCCCCACGAGTTCTCCGGGGGACAGCGGCAGCGGATAGGGATTGCCAGGGCCCTGGCCCTTCAGCCAAAGTTGATCGTGGCCGACGAACCCGTATCGGCCCTGGATGTCTCGATCCAGGCGCAAGTCATTAACCTTATGGAGGAAATTCGGGAAAAGTTTGGAATTACCTATCTCTTTATTTCTCACGATCTGGGGGTGGTCCGGCACATCAGTGATCGCGTCGCCGTTATGTACCTTGGAAAAATCGTCGAATCGGCAGAAACCGAGGAGCTCTTTGAAAAACCGATGCATCCATATACTGAGGCCCTGCTCAGTGCTGTTCCGGTATCCCACCCTCGCTTGCGCAAAGAGCGCCTCCTGCTAAAGGGGGATGTGCCGAGCCTCTTGAATCCTCCTTCGGGCTGTACCTTCCATCCGAGATGCCCCAAAAGGATCGATCGATGTGAGCGAGAAATACCCCGGATCGAAGAAGTTTCTCCGCATCACGTTGTCGCTTGTCATCTTACAAAGGGGCAGTGAGGACCTCTTAACAAAAACTCTAACCCGCAAGAAAGGAGGAAGCAAATGAAAAAATTGATCACGAAAAGCCGATCGCATCCGTTAGTAGCCTGTATTATGGTGTCCTTTTTCGTTGTTCTCTTATCTTTCCATGTGGCAGTGGCATCGGATCGCTACGGGGGCACACTTACGGTGGGGATCCAGAAGGATGTCCGACCCCTGGATGTCCATACCCAAAGGGGCTATCTGGTAATGTTCAGCGCCATGCAGACGCACGATTATATGGCCAGGATGGGAGGCGACGGGACCATAGAGCCCCGATTAGCCACGTCGTGGGAACACTCACCCGATGGCAAGACATGGATTTTTCACCTTCGAAAGGGGGTGAAGTTTGCGGACGGCACCGACTTTGATGCCGAGGCCGTAAAATGGAACCTCAAACGCTGCCTAAAGACGCAATACCGGCCGGATGTAAAGATCATCCAATCGATGGAGCCCTTAGATAAAAGCACCATCAAGATCATCCTCAAAGAACCAACCTATTATATCGCGTATCTTACGGGAGGGATTTTTACAATCAAGTTCATCTCTCCCGCTGCTGTGAAGAAATATGGAAAGGACTTTGTGAATCATCCGAACGGTACAGGTCCTTACATGTTTCAATCCCTGACAAAGGACGGTACCCTGACCCTCGTCCGAAACCCTTACTACTGGGGTGAGAAGCCATATATGGATCGCCTGGTGTTCAAGTCATTTCGAGACGTCAGGGCCAAGCACAATGCCCTGAGGGCGGGGGAGATCGATTTTGAAGCCGGTGTCCAGCATGAAACCGCGGCGATTATCAAGACGGATCCCCGGTTGACCCTTTTTGTGGGCCCCATGACGGGTGGCGTGAACTTAGCCGTCAACTGGACCATGAAGCCCTGGGACGATGAGCGCGTCAGAAAGGCGGTCCTCGGTTACGCCGTGGATCGGGAGGCCATCGCCAAGAATGTTTATTTCGGATATGGAAAACCTAAGGTTTCACCGGGGATCATGATGCCTCCCTATTACAAAGATTATAGTGATCGATATCCCTATGATCTGGATAAGGCCAAGACGCTCATTCAGGAGGCAGGCCTTGTGGTAAAAGAAATCACATTTACAATCAACAATACACAGAAAGCCTACAGGAATATCGCTGCTATCTTGAAGTCATCCCTCCAGCGCATCGGCGTCACCCTGAAGATCCAGACCCTTGATTATCAGACCTGGGTCAAAACATTTTATTTTGCGCATAAAATCCCGTTTTCCACCAGCTTCAATATCTATGAGGACCCAAGGATCTTCCATCAGGTTTACGGCCCTAGCGCAAGGATTAACCCGACTCAGATGGGTTTATCCATGGAGCAGGACCCCAAATTGCTCACTATCTTAGCGGAGGCGAGAAGGGAACTGGATCCCAAAAAACGGATCCAAGAATATGGAAAACTCACCCAGCTATTTGTGCAACGCGCCAACCCCCTGGGAGTGGTGGCCTTCTCCGTCCTGAATGCCTTTAAGAAGGAGCTTAAAGGATTTAAGTACAGGGGACCCAATATGGTTTTGGATCGAGTCTACTGGGAGAAGTGAGAAGCGCATTTGGTCAAGTCAGAGGGGAGTAAAAACGAGACCTTCGAAAGGGGGCATTTTTCAAAGGTCTAAAAACATCCTGAATAAAAATGGAGGAGATCTGTTATGGAAAATTGGAACTTATTGAAGGCACTGTCTGTATCTGTTGCGTTGTTGTTGATCGTCTCTTGCGCGGGGCTCCTTGGTCCCTCTCCGGAGGATAACCGGAAGGCAATTACCGTTCTCCTCATGGATCGCTACTTGAAGGGATGGAACGAGGGTGACGCGGACATGATTGCCAATGCCTTTGCAAAAGACGCGACCTTTCAGTCTAAACTGCGAGGGCTCATCAAAGACCGTGAAAACATCCGGAGTTACGTGGACGTAGTTTTGGGATATCTGGCCGGAGCAACTGTAACCATGCAAATCAAGAATATTGAACTGACAGGGGAGGATACAGCCAAGGCCTTTGTCGACATCGCTACAGGGAAGAAAAAAGTTTCCAAGGTCCTCCTCCTGAAACGTGTCAACAAGGAATGGTTTATAAGTCACTATTAGCCGTAAGTCACTATTAGCCGTTTGAATGCAACTATCTAACCCCATATCAAGACAAGGAGGTGTCAAATGAAACTCATGAAAACCAAGGTAAAAAGTCCTGTTTTTTTCGTCAGTTTTCTCGTAGCCCTTTCCCTTATTCTCATCTCTCCCATTATGGCAACAGCAGCGGATCGATACGGTGGAACGCTAAAGGTTGGCATCAAAAAGGACGTGCGCCCTCTGGACCCCCACACCCAGAAGGGGTACCTCTGCATTTATGCCTTCAATCAGATATACGATTATTTGGCCCGGCAGCGAATGGATGGGTCTCTTGAACCCAGACTTGCAACTTCGTGGGAGCAAAGGGATGATGGGAAGACATGGATCTTTCATCTGAGGAAGGGTGTGAAATTCCATGACGGGACTGACTTCAACGCCGAGGCCCTCAAGTGGAATTTTGAACGAATCCTCGACCCAAAGACCAAGAGTTATTTGAAACATCCGTACGGAAAGATAGAGTCCATGAAGGTGTTGGACCCTTATACCCTCAAGATAAACCTCAAGAAGACCAGTTATTTTATAGCAGACGTCACCGGTGGGATTTTCACGCTCAGGATAATCTCTCCAACGGCTTTTAAGAAATACGGAAAAGACTTTGTCAACTATCCTGCTGGAACCGGCCCCTTTATGTTCTCTTCACTCAGCAAAGACGGAAACCTGACCCTGGTCAGAAATCCCCACTTTTGGGAGAAGGGCCTGCCTTATTTGGACAAGGTCGTGCTTGTCTCTTTCCGGGACGTCAACGCAAGAAACAATGCCTTCAGGGCAGGCGAAATTGATATGGAGTCCGGAACGAGCATGGAGCTTATCAAGGTAACTGAAGCCAATCCTGACTTCTACTATGTAACCGGCCCTACCTGCTACGGTATTAATTTTGGTGTAAATATGACCAAGAAACCATGGGACGATGTTCGCGTCAGAAGGGCGATCCTCGGATACGCAGTGGACAGGGACAAGATAGCCAAAGTGGCGACTTTCGGCCTGGCAGAGCCCAAGGTCACAGTGGGGGCCCTTCCCCACAGTTACACCGAAAGGCTTCTCGGAGTTTATCCCTATGACCCGAAAAAGGCCCGGGCACTTCTTCAGGATGCGGGTATGATAGGAAAAGAAGTCACCTTCACTATCAACAACACAGATAACGTATATAAAAGCATAGCCGCTATTCTAAAGGCCTCCCTTGAAAGCATCGGCGTAAAGATGAATGTAAACGTTCTGGATTACCAGACCTGGATAAAGACCTACTACCTCGCGCATACTGTTCCCTTTTCTACTCCCCTCACATACGAATGCGATCCGGCTTACTGGTATCAGTACTTAGGTCCCAAGGCCAGGATGAATATGACCCGTGCTGGTGCTGTGGTAAAGGAAGATGGTAAAGAGATAGTGATCGATCCTATGACTAATGAACTCCTTAAAAATTGCTATTCAACAGCCGATCCTGAAAAAAGAGAAAAGGCGTATCAGAAACTTTTTCGGCATCTGGTCGAGGATGCCATCATGGTTGGCGTCATCACTAAGCCTTTTGTGGTTTTTATGAAAAAGAAGGTCAAAGGCTATACCTGGCGGGATCTTAACCAGACATACGATACGGTATACTGGGAAAAATAACATACACGATCTCCATGATGGCTGATGACACCGTTCCCTGATGGATTCCATCGGCGTCTCGAGGGCACATATCCTCGGTATAACAATGGGGGCATGATCGCCCAACAAATCGCCCTTCGATATCCCCCGAAGGTCATGGCTTAGTCTTGGCTGCACCCATTTCGGGGGATATCACGCTGTTCACACCTCGGAGGAGATCGTTAAGATCTTTGTTGAATATATTTTTACGGGTTCTCAAGAGGCGGCCGATAGCTTTAACAGGGCGGTTCTTGGTTTTTTGGATTCACTACCAGTCCAGCCTGGCCGTTTAGAGAAGTACTCACCGAAGCAGTGCCTTTTTCGGTACCTTCAGAACCAAACCTCTGCTTGAAGCGGAAGTGCGATTCCCGCCAACCCCACCGGCATCAACCATTGCCAGACCTTTATGTATCTAATTGATATGCAAGGAATTTAAGGTTTAGAAAGCCTGGCGAATATGGCAGATACCTCAATTTTTCGTTGGTACTGAATGTTTGAGATATCCAGATGGTAGCTTTGGTGGCGCACAAAAGTCTGGGCGAGGCTATTATCTCTGAAGAATATCTCGGGTCGGCAGAGGTTTTTTACCCTTTCGGCTTCTTTCCAAAAATTTCCCTACCTCTAGTTGGAGAGTCTGGTGGAGGGGGACAAAATAAGTACTCTCTTTGTAGAGACTAAAATTATCCAAAAAGAAAGACATAATTCGTGCTTCTATTCAAGTCTTCCCGACATGTTACATCAGGGCTTCGAAATGTCTACTACAACAATTCGCAACCGGTATCGATCTTCCTCCGGGATTAGCGACTCGAGCGCCCTGCAAAGTCCGATAGCATTGGAAGGACGTTTGAGACCATTCGGAATCCTCGGCATCATCCGACCCCTTGTCTCACCTGACCATAGGATAAGATAAATACCAAGTCCCACTGCCTTTGCATCGCGTGTGTAGAGCCGATCAAGCTGGGTGCGCCATGCTGTCCAAAGCTCAGCATTGTAGTGGTGCTTGACCTCTATAGGCAAAAGCCGCTCGGTTCCCAGCAAAATCACAAGATCGCACTCTTTGTCTGCGATCATGTGGTGTTCGACAGTAACAATAAGGCTATGGGCCTGCACCCTGTTTTGTAGATCCTCTGCCAGTAGTCCAGAGCAGACCTCTTCGTGTTTAGGCTTGGTTAAATTATGTCCGCTTTCGTTCCAGTAGGCCCTATATCTTTCTCTTTGTGTTCTCGCTATTTCACGTGAGAGCGCACCAAGGTGATCGACAATGTAGGATAAGAGGTCATTTGGGGTGGCGGGAGCTTGATTCGAAATAGCTTCTGCGACTTTTTTCGGAGATGCGAACGAAAATGTAGATTCACGCTGTTGCTTTTCATACTGTGCTCTATGGTGTCTGATCAAGTCGTGATAGCTTGCCAAACTGCCGTCCTTTTCCAACCGTTCAAGTTGAATACCAGCCTCTGCTGAACAATCAGCGGCTATTAACCTGATCTGGTCGGCAATGAATTCTGAAGCATCCCATGGGTTTTGACTGCCGTTCCATCCACGGGACGGGTGGTCAACATTGGGAAACCGTTTTCCAATCAACGCAACGACTTCTGCACGCTGCGCTGTTGTGAGCATGATATCTCCTCTCATTTCGTGCCGGGCGCCTCTGATTAGTCCAATGGCATTCCATAAGGCGGCATCCTCTCCAGACATCAGGGTTCGCCAAGGGTCCAGATATTTGCCCGGATCAATCACGAAAAGAGCCGTACTCCAAATAGTACGTACTTTCGCGGATAGTTCATTTCGAGCAAGTTCGGTCTCACCGATTGAAAGAGCGGTTCGCTGATCATGGAAAAGGAGAACCGATACAAGTTTGTCAACGATGATATGATTTTTATTGATCCCAGCCTTTAGAACATCTGCCGACAAAGATGCTATAAATCTTTGAGATTCGGCATCTTGGCTGATTTGATAAAAACCGGGTAATTCTCCTCCATTTTTTTCCGCTCCTAAAATCCACATTTCCCTGAGAACTGATTTCACGACAGTCGGATTTCGGCGGATTTCCTGAAGCATCCACGACGCTAGAGTTTCATCGTACCCAGGCACCTCGTTATGAAATCCCAACGAAATGGCCACTACCCCGATACAATTCGGAAGCGATTCTTCTGGAATATTCATACCCGAACTGTGCCGTAAAAAAACGGACAAACCCAATAAGAAGTGGGGCCCTGATGAAATTCTGCCTTTAAGCCAATTTTCGATGATAGCATCTTTCTTGGGGATGTTAGGGCTTTCTGCGTAGCGAAAGAATCCGCAAATAAAGGCATCTGCGATCTCCTCGTTTGTTTTGCTGACCAGTCGCTCTCGTGCGTCTGGAATGTTTTTAATATCGTAAAAAAGGCCCAGATAGATCTGGGCTGCCCAGGCAAGTGCATGCTCCTCCCTTCCTTCTCGAATGGTTGTTAATCGAGGGGCCAAGTAGACAACATTCTGCTTGCGATTAGCCAGTCTCTTGCGCCTTTCCTTCTCGTTTCTTTTCCATTGATCTTCCCGCCATTTTTGAATTTTGCAGCTTTTCCAATTTCCGAGCATTTGGGCAACTTCAGTTCGACGTTCCATCAAGGCAAAACCTTCTTCGCCAAGGGTGACAGATGCTCCCTTAGTCGGAAACAATGAAAGATACATCCGGAAAAAATCGGCTGCTCGTTCTGGATCTTTTTCGTTCTTGGCGTGCTCCAAGAAAAATTCACACTGCGGAACCGGCCACACATTCGGAGGCAGCATTTCCCAAACATCAAGGGAGACAAAAAGCCAGAATGAGTGTTCCTCATTCGGCATTGTACTGGATAGAAGTTCGAACACCCTTTCAAAAAGAGTTGGCTCCTGTTCAAATCGTGCTTTAAAAGACCCTAGTACACCAAATCATAAATTCCTCGGTTATTGAAGCAAGCAAAGCCTTTCAGCCTGGTTTTTGATTTGCGAGACCCTTTCATTTTTCTAAAATGAATTGGCCTTCAGCACGTGAAGCACAATTCA
>Ga0222665_1000445_pt1 | contig 25163 bp, 24 predicted proteins | sample AntAcemetagen653_FD_179853 | JGI IMG/M metagenome (GOLD analysis project Ga0222665, IMG submission 179853) | Saline water microbial communities from Ace Lake, Antarctica - #653 | ecosystem: Environmental > Aquatic > Non-marine Saline and Alkaline > Saline | place: Antarctica: Ace Lake...
TGTTCAAGTGGACAAAATTCAGGCTGTTTTTTTCATTCATTTTGTATTAGTAATTTTTTATATTGATTTTGCTAAATCAAGTTAAACGGAAACAGGCTCTGCTGGAGAGCAACCTGTCAGGGATAACTTTGGCGAATTTGGAGGTAGTTTTATACCTGAACAATTAATATCTGTTTTGAAGGAAATTACAGATAAGTATGATGAAATAAAAGATACAGAAGAATTTAAAAGAGAAATAATGTATCTTAATAAAAATTATACGGGACGACCTTCTCCGGTGTTTTATGCAAAAAACCTGAGTGAAAAGATTGGCGGAGCACGAATTTTTCTTAAACGTGAAGACCTAAACCATACAGGAGCCCATAAAATAAATCATTGTCTCGGAGAGGCCCTTTTAGCAAAGAAAATGAAAAAAAAGAAGTTGATCGCTGAGACCGGAGCGGGGCAACATGGAGTAGCATTAGCAACGGCTGCGGCTTTGGTAGGATTAGAATGTGATATATATATGGGTGAGGTGGATATTGAAAAAGAATATCCTAATGTGATAAAGATGAAAATATTAGGAGCCAAAGTAATACCTGTTACTCATGGATTAAAAACATTAAAAGAAGCAGTTGACTCAGCTTTTGAAGCATATCTGAAAGATCCCAATTCTCAATTATATGCTATCGGGTCGGTTGTCGGGCCTCATCCTTTTCCCATGATGGTGAGAGATTTTCAAAAGATTGTAGGTATTGAAGCAAAAGAACAATTTTTGCAAATGACAGGAGTTCTTCCCGATCATCTTGTAGCTTGTGTTGGGGGAGGTTCAAATGCAATGGGCTTATTCTCTGCGTTTCTAAAGGATGAAAGTGTCAAAATGTACGGTATTGAACCTAATGGGAAAGGAAACCTCATCGGTGAACATGCAGCCACCATGACTTATGGAGAACCGGGCATATTACATGGCTTTAAATCACAACTGTTAAAAGATAGTGATGGTAATCCTGCTCCGGTTCATACTATAGCAAGTGGCTTAGATTATCCGGGTGTTGGCCCGCAACATTCATATCTTAAAGATATTAAAAGAGTGAAATATATGACTATCTACGACAATGAGGCTATTGATGCTTTCTTTGAGTTATCTCGTTGTGAAGGAATTATTCCTGCAATAGAAAGCTCTCATGCCATTGCTTATGCAATAAAACTTGCTTCAGAAAAGAATATTGAAGAAACAATACTTGTAAATTTATCAGGTAGAGGAGATAAAGATATTGATTATATTGTAAAAAACTATCCCGAAAGATTTAAGTTAGATGGAGAAAAATGAAACCAAAATCTCTATAATGTCTTTGTTCATAAATTTTAGCAAGCTTTACAAAATATATTTCATACAGAAGTGTTGCTGGCAACATGAATAGGATACTTATTTTTTATGATAATCAGGGTTAATTAGAAAAACATGTAATTCGGTGATATTTGAATAATTGAGATGTTAAATTTGTCTAAAAAACACAGTTTAACAACTTAAGTTATCCGGTAAATTTTCTAATTAGAATTTGCACGAAAACTCACTATTTTGGAGTGCTTAGTCAGAAAACGTCAATTTCGTTCCGATAGCTATCGGAATGCGAATCTCAGAAAACCATGAGGCCGTACGGATGATTGGTTTGATGAACGAGCATAACGATGAAATTGGCGTTTTCTGGCAAGTACTAATTAAAAACATGAAGCGCATTTCCGTTGAAGCTTGTACGGTATTGCTTTAATAAGACTTTTGCGGGGCCTTCGAACGGTGAACCGTCAATCAGTATAAACCTTGATCCACAGGTAGTATCAATTGCTGTTGAAAATGAGGATTCAACTTCAATCCTTGCTGTTTTAATTTCAGGGTCGTAAGGACAGGTTCTTTCAAAAGCCACGAATTCGTCAGGTGAAGGACGATAAATTAGAACACCTCTATAACCATAACTATTAAAATATTTCCAACCACCAATTTCAATATGGTCAATAGTTGTGGTCGGATAAATAGTGAAATTTACATAAACAAAGGGTATTTCTTGCCGGCCTTCATCTTTCCCGCAACCAATTACAAAGAGAAATGTAAATATTAATAAAGAAAATAAATAATTGTTTTTGTATGCCGACATCAATATTTTTTTGTTATTTAAACGGAAAACTAAAAATATTATTTTCCCAATTACTACTCCCATGTTTCCTTGTATTTAATTATAAAATTTGAGAGTAGTTTTTTAAATTTTATGAATAAATCAGTTAGCTTACTTATTTGTATAAGCTTGCGATATTAATCCTTAAAACCTAAAGTTTTATGAGCTTAATTTTAGATTTATCCGTGTTGGCTTATTTTTGTTAGTCGTTCAGGATCTATAATTTCAATAGTATTACAATTCTCTTTAATAAGCCCTTCATCTTTGAATTTCTTTAAAATCCTGATAACACTTTCCGAAGACATTCCTGCAAGCTCAGCAAGTTCCTTACGGGAGAGCGGAAGAGTAAATTTAAAGTTTCTAAATATATTGTTTGAAAGACAAAGAATAATATCAGCTAATCGCCCGTATGATTGTTTTTTTTCAAAACAAAAAAATCTACCGTAAACTTGAATAGCATTTGAACTGATTATTTTCATTACTTCATAAGAAAATTTTGAATTTTCTTTAATAAGTTTTTTAAAAATATTAATATCAATTAATTTGGCAGTGGAATTTTTATAAGTTAGAACAGAGTACGGAAAAACGTTTTTTTCCTCAAACAGAGCGGGAAGACCTATTAAATTTCCTTCTGAAACTATTTTTAAAATTAAGGTTTCATTTGCATTTTCTACATATATTTTTATTAAACCTTCAGTTAATAATATTATGTATGAAGCAAAGGAGCCTTGTTTGGCAATAGTTTCTCCCTTTTTAAACAACACCTCGACCTGATTATTTTCAACTTCTTGAATTTCCTTAGGTGTTAGATAGTTAAAACAATCAATAGTTGTTTGATATACTGTACAACTATTTGGATAAAGATACTTATTCATATAAAAATTAACAAAAAATTTACGCAAAAATAACAATAAATCATTTAATAACATGATTTGCATCATTATTTTTATTGAATTCTTACACTTCAATTTGAGTGATACGTCATGTTAATATTTTCACAATGGGAAAATATATTTACAATATTTGCTCAAAATTTAATTAATATTAAAAATATATAAAAAATGGAAAATAAAATTGATCAGACACTTGATTGCAAAGGACTATCATGTCCTATGCCTATGATGAAATTAGCCAAGGCAATGAAAGGGCTAAAATCCGAACAAATTCTTGAGATGATTGGAACTGACCCTGGTACTAAGTCAGATTTACCTCGATGGTGTGAGAAATCCGGAAATAAATTGCTGGAAGAGGGAGAGTTAGATGGTGGATTTTTTCGTTTTTTAATTCAGAAAAAATAGGAGGTAAAAATGTCGAAGAAAACTAAGGAATCCGGCGTATTGGGTAACTTATTCAAAACATTTTTTGCCAAACACTGGCCCGTATGGGTTGGGGCAATTGTTCTCGGAACCCTAAATATTTTACTTTTTGCAATAAAAAGTCCGTGGGGAGCAAGTGGTGGAATAAATAATTGGGGTGAAAATGTTTTTAAGCTAATTGGAATTTTTGGTTTAGAAAATGCAACACCTACTAATGCAAGTTTGTATGGTATGTTATGTCTTTTCCTTGTAATTGGTTCATTTATCGGAGCTCTGTTTTCAAAAGAATTTGCTTTCAGAATTCCACCAAAAGGAGAATTAATTAAAGGATTTATTGGCGGATCACTAATGGCTCTTGGTGCAACCTTTGGTATTGGCTGTACGATTGGAGCATTTTTTAGTGGAATGCCTGCACTTTCAGGGGGTGCAATTATTTTCACAATTGGATTATTTGTTGGAGTTATAATTGCATTAAAATATTTAATGTGGGAAATGGAGAAATTCCCAAAATTCAGTAGTGGTAAAAGTTATATTTTTTTGGCAGGTACCGGAAAAAGCGGCAGATGGCAAATATATCTTGGATGGATAGTTTTAATAATAACTTTTATTATTGCCTATCAATATTCAGGCAGCAATAAAATTATGACTTGGTTCATAATCATTGGAATGTTAATGGGTTTAATCAGTCAGCGTTCACGATTTTGTATCGTAAAAGCATTTCGAGACCCATTTATGACAGGCGAAGCTGATGGTTCGGTTGGTGTTATGGCCGGATTAGTGGTTGGAGTTTTCGGATTTACCATAATAAAATATTTTGGCATAGGAATTGGCGACGTAGCCGCTCGGGCAAGAGAAATGACCTGGGTATTTCCTCATTTTTTCTTTAGAGCAATTATTGGTGGTTTTGTTTTCGGACTTGGTATGACAATAGCCGGAGGTTGTGCCGTTGGTACACTTTGGAGAGTGGGTGAAGGGCAAGTTAAACTTTGGGCTTCTGCACTTGGTTTCTTGTTAATCTCTCCTATTTCAAAACTTTACATCGTCCCCCCCATTGTAAAATCACTTCCGCAAAGTTGGGATTTTAAGAATTATTTACCTGATTATTTAGGTTATCCGGGTGCTTTCGGGCTTGTTTTATTTATAATACTAATTTGGTATGTATTTGTTAAGTGGAATGAAAAAACCGGTAGGTTTAGTGCATTTTAATCAAAATAAAAATTATAAGTATGCGAAAAATTAATTTATATAAATGGTTATCAGGTTTTTTCATAATCATATTATTTGCAGCTTGCTCAAATATTTATGAAAATGGAAGCGATTTGGCCGCCGGTACAAGACCGTATGTTCAAGAAATTACAGTTGAGGAATTAAACAAAAAAATAGAGAATCAGGAAGATTTTCTTTTAATAGATGTTCGTCAAGTTGCAGAATATCAAAAAAGTAATATTCCAGGCTCTTTACTTATTCCAAGAGGTTTAATCGAATTTAAGATTGGTGATGATGCTTTCTGGGAAGAAGAGTTTTTATATACTCCTGAGAAAGATGCAGAAATTATTCTTTATTGCAAAAAAGGTGACAGAGGTATCTTAGCAACTAAAGCATTAACCGAATTAGGTTATACCAATGTTAAAAATTTATCAGGCGGAATAATTGCATGGGATCCTGATTTTGATTCTGGTAGTGCGGCAGCACCTGATGCAGGCGGTTGCGGTGGATAGTTTTTTAAATCGAAAAAATTAGAAAAAAGATAATTAATAAAAATTAAAATAAACAAACAATGAAAAAATTAATATTAATAGGATTGTTTTTATCCGCTATATTCTTATTTAGTACGAATATATTTTCTCAAAGCAATCTTATTTCTGCGAAAGAAACTGCAAAAATAATGAAGGATGATAATGTGGTATTAGTATCAACACGAAAAGCAAGCGATTATGCAAAAGTGCATATTACGGATGCTGTAAATGTTGATCTTACAACCCTTTACAAACCGGGTGATGTTAAAGGTGTTTTAAAAAACCCCGCAGAAATTTCAAAGGAATTAGGAGAAAAAGGAATTAATAAAGACAAAAAAATTATCATTTATGATAATGGAAAAAATGTCAATGCCGGAAGATTATACTGGATATTAAAATATCTCGGATTTAAAGACGTAAAAATTTTAGACGGGCACATGAAAGCCTGGCGAGCAGCAAGAAAACCAGTAACAAAATATGCCACTAAAATAACCCCCGTAACATGTTCTCCTTCTATCAATAAAGAAATTATTGTTGATTATGACTATGTAAAATCAAATCTTAAAAACCCTAAGGTAATTATTGTTGATGTACAAAGCCAGAAGGAATTTGATGAAGGACATATACCGAATGCTAAAAACTTTGAATACAAAAATATTGTAGTTGAAGAAAACGGGACATTAAAATCATCCGAGGAGATTTCAAAACTTCTAACGGATGCAGGAATCACACCGGATAAAGAAGTAATTTTATATTGTGCAACAAGTGCCCGTGCAGGAATTGTTTTTATGGCTATGGAATCAATGCTTGATTATCCTAATGTAAAAATTTATGATGGTGCATACAATGAATGGAAAACAAAATAAATGCTTAACCATAAAACATATTAGTTATGAAAACTTATAAGCTCATTTATGTTTTTTTTATTCTATTTTTAATTGCCGGATGTGGTGCAAAAATGGATAATACTTACGATGATGTTAGCCAAAAAGTAAACGAAGCACAAAATAACATCTCAAAAGTAAGTGTTGATGATTTGAAAGCAATTATTGATAATCACGGCGAAATAAAAATTATTGATTGCCGTGAGAAAGATGAATATATAAATGGCCATATTCCCGGTGCAATAAATGTTCCGAGAGGTGTATTGGAATTTTCCTCAAAAATTTCTAACAGAAGAGATAAAATTTACATCTATTCTGAAAATATAAATAGAGCATCATTAGCTTGCCCGACACTTAAATTATTAAAATTTAACGATGTTTACTTAATTGATGGAGGTTGGCAACAATGGAATAAATCATTTCCTGACCTAATTGAAGAAGGTGAAGGTGAATCAGGAGGTAAAGCTGCTCCAAAAGCTGAAGAATCAGGCGGATGCGGCGGTTGATAAAATGAAAGAATGATTAAATGGGAGAATGAAAATTTTAGCATTTAAATAGTAGTAAAAATTAAAATTTTATAAAAAAGATAAATTATGGCAAAATTGTGTATGGGGCTATTTTCAGGTAGCCTCGATAAATTAATAGGTGCAGGGGTTATCTTGAGTGGTGCTGCTGCCGACGACATGGACGTTGAAGTATTTGTTTTATTGCAAGGTGCTCGAGCATTTATTAAAGGAAATGAAAATAAAATTGATAATGTATCTGAAGCACTTGAATTAAAAGAACATTTTATCAAACAACTCAAAGTTGTGAACGTACCCGAATGGTATGATTTTTTCGAGATGGCTAAAGATATGACAAATGTGAAAATTTATATTTGTAGCCTTGCCGGTAAAATTTGGGGTGGTGAAAAATTAGAAGATTTCAATGCTCTCGTTGATGATATTTGTGGGATTGGAGAATATTTGACTGCTGCTGAAGAAGCCGATATTCACATGTTTATTTAACAAATTTATATATATAAATATCTCATTATATTTTTTAACTTTGCAAAATAAATTAAAATAATTAATGAGAAACGTTTATGGAAAGTATTGAACAAAGCATAAAAGAGTTACAGCAAAAAGTAGCAAGCTTAGAAAAAGGTACAGAGGATCAATTATCTATGGTAGTTTTCTCCGGCGATCTTGATAAACTGCTTGCTGCTTTGATAATTGCGACGGGTGCAACTGCGATGGATATGAAGGTTAAATTGTTCTTTACTTTTTGGGCAACAACAGCTTTGTGCGACAAAACCAAAAAAGTCAAAAACAAAGATTTCATGTCTAAATTGTTTGGATTAGTGTTACCCAAGGGAACTTCAAAACTTAAATTATCAAAAATGAACATGGGAGGCATTGGAACGTCAATGTTAAAATCTCTTATGAAAAAGAAAAATGTAGCTTCATTAGATGAATTATTTAAAACTGCTGCAGAATTAGGTGTAGAGATTAATGTTTGTGAAATGTCTATGGATTTAATGGGAATTAAAAAAGAAGAGTTAATTGATTATCCAAATCTTAATATTTGCGGAGTAGCAACTTTTTTAATTGATGCCGAAGAAAGTAAAATTCAATTATTTATATAAAAATAAAAATTTAAAGTTATGACACAAGACGAATTACAAGCTTTAACTGTAAATAAATCAGTTGATGCACGGGGAACAGCTTGCCCGGGACCATTATTGGAAGCAAAAAAAGCTATTGGAACTATTGGTTCTGGTGAAATCATGGAAGTTCTTTCAGCCGATGAAGGTACAAAAAGAGATATTCCAAAATGGGCAAATAAAAAAGGCCATGAATATCTCGGTACTGTTGAAGATTCAGGTTATTTTAAAATTTATTTAAAAAAAGGATAAAAAAAATGGAGAACAAAAAACCTGCTCCAAAAATTCTGGTATTTTCTACGGAAAAAATTTCAGATCCCGCTATTGATTTAGCGGGTCTTCTGAAAAAACATTATCCCCCAACTGTTTATACAATAAATATTCCTTGTTCAAGTGCTATAAAAACAAAATGGATATTACATGCATTTGAAAAAGGTTTTGACGGAGTTTTTATTGCAGCAGATGGAACCGATTGTTCATTTAGTGAAACTTGTACTCTAAGAACAGGTGAATTAGTTAAACAAACACACGAAAAAATGAAAGAAAAAGGGATAGACCCAGCCAAATTAAAAATGGCCGCAATATGCTCAGTTTGTTCCGATCCTTTTGTTAAGCACATGAAAAATTTTGTAAAAGCTTTATCTAACTAGATATATTGTCATGGTTATCAAAGAGCAAAAAAATTAATTATTATAAAATATGTCAAACCATTATGACAAAATCAAACGAATATGATGTCCTTGTGATAGGTGGAGGTATTGCTGGTGAAGAAGCGGCATTAAACCTTGCTAACATCGGCTTCAAAATTCTACTTGTAGAAAAAGACCTTTCGATAGGAGGGAAAATGATTCATCTCAGCAAGGTTTTTCCAACTCTTGATTGTGGAGCATGTATCACAACCCCAAAAGTTTCCGAAACGGCAAGGCATCCAAATATCTCAATTTTTACTAATAGTGTAATTGAGGATATTGAAAAACATCATGTAAAAGATTTTTCAGCAAAACTTGTTGAAAAACCAAGGTATGTTACCGATGATTGTACCGGATGTCAAATTTGTGAAGAAAAATGCCCTGTGGTGGTAAAAGATCAATATCAGTGGGATATGGTAGGCAGAAAAGCTGTTTATGTGCCTTTCAGTATTGCTAATCCAAGAATTGCAGCAATAGATATTGAAAATTGCAGCCTTTGCGGATTATGCGAAAAAGTTTGCCCTGCTAATGCTATTGATTTTTCTCAGGTAGAAAAAAGAAGCACTGTAAAATTTAAAGCCGTAATTATTGCAACAGGTTTTAATCTTTTCGATCCTACACTTATCCCGCAATACGGTTTTGGCAAGTTTAAAAATGTTGTAACTGCTATGCAAATGGAACGGCAACTAGTCCCGACAAGGCCATTCAATAATGTTCTCCGTCCAAAAGACGGTAAAATGCCCGATAATATTGCATATGTTTTATGCACGGGATCACGTGATGAAACCGTCGGAACACCAATTTGCTCTCAAGTTTGCTGCATGTATTCAACCAAGCAGGCTCAATTACTTATGGGGTCATTACCTATGGCTGATGTAACAATCTATTATTTGCATATAAGAGCTTTTGGAAAAGGATTTTGCGAATTTTATCAGCAAGGAAAAGGTATGGGTGTTGAGTTTATTAAAGGAAAAGTAGGCCTTATAAAAGAAAAGGAAAACGGTAATTTAATTATAAGATATGAAGATATTCAGCAAGGAATTGTTAAAGAAGCCGAGCATGACCTTGTTGTTCTTTCTGTAGGAATTTTACCAAATACCGATTTTTCAACAATGTTTAAAAACATAAAAGTTGAACAAGATGATTTTGAGTATGTAAATCAAGTTGATGAATTATCAAGTCCGGCAAAAACAAGTGTTGACGGAGTATTTGTTGCAGGTACCTCATCAGGGCCTATGGATATTCCCGATTCAATTTTATCGGCAGGAGCTGCTTCAGCTGAAGCTGCCGGTTACTTGAAAGGAGGTAAAAAATGAATAAAAGAATAGGTGTATATATTTGTCATTGTGGTTCAAATATTTCTGATTATGTTGATGTCGAAAAAGTTAATGAAATCGCAGGCAAAGAAAATGATGTTGTGCTTTCAAAAACAACAATGTTTGCCTGTGCCGATTCGACTCAAAAAGAAATTGTTGAAGACATTAAGGAACAAAACCTTGACGGAATCGTCGTTGCTTCATGCTCACCAAAACTACATTTAAGTACTTTTAGAAATGTTGTAAAACGAGCCGGATTAAATCAATACAATTATGTTCAGGTAAATATTCGGGAGCAATGTTCATGGGCACATTCGGATAACAAACCCGGAGCAACCGAAAAAGCAATTAAACTTGTGCAGGCCGGTATTGAAAGAGCTAAACATTCAAAGGCATTAACTCCGATATCAATTCCCTCAAAAAATGCAGTCCTTGTTGTTGGTGCCGGAATTGCCGGAATGCGTGCAGCAATAGAACTTGCCGAAATGGGTACGGAAGTTTTTCTGATCGAAAGAGAGTATTTTGTTGGTGGAAGATCTTCGCAGTGGAACGAATTATTTTCAACGAATGAAACCGGTCGTAAAGTTATTTCACGTCTTTATAGTAAAATTATAAAATCAAATAATATTACTCTTTTTACCGGTGCTGATATAGAATCAAAATCTGGAAGTGTCGGAGACTTTGAAATAAAAATAAAAATAAAACCAAGACATGTAAAATCAGGCTGTGATTTAGATTCGGAAAAATTTAAAAAAGCGGTAGAAATATGTCCTGTTGAATTTGATGATCCGTTTAACTTCGGTTTAACTAAACAAAAAGCAATTTATAAAAACTATCCGAGTGAATTTCCTGAAATTCCTGCAATTGACTATGAACATTGTAATAAATGTGGTGAATGTGTGAAGATTTGTTCCAGTATTGACCTCGAACAAAAAGAAGAATTTATCAACATTAATGTCGGAGCAGTTTTATTAACAACCGGTGCGAGTCCGTATGAACCCCAAAAAGGTGAATTTGGGTATAAAGAAATTGATAATGTCATTACTCTTCAACAACTAAAACGCTTGATAGAATTAAGAGAAGATGAGTTAATTTATCAAGGTAATAAAATAAAAAATATTGCTTATATCTATTGCGTAGGTAGCCGTCAGGTTGATGGCGAAAATAAATATTGCTCACGATATTGCTGCACATCGGCAATTCATACAGCAATAATGTTAAAAGAAAAGTACAAGGGAATTAACAACTTCCATTTTACAAGGGGAGTGCGAACATACGGAAAACAAGAAATCTTATATAATAAATCGTCAAAACAAGGTGATATATTTTTGCAATCTTTTGAAGATTCACCTGCTGAAGTTTATATAGAAAAAGGGCAAACTTTCGTAAAAATTATAGATATATTAACTGCCGATAAGCAATTGGAAGTCAAAGCTGATCTTGTTGTTTTAGTAACAGGTATGGTACCGCGGGAAAATAATTCGTTAAATAATATTTTTAAAGTACCGATAGGAAGAGATAAATTTTATAATGAAATTCATCCCAAACTTAGGCCTGTTGAAACGGTAATTGACGGAGTACTTATTGCCGGTGCCTGTCAGGCTCCATTAAATATTACAGAATCGGTTAAATCCTCTTTATCTGCCGCCGCAAAAGTTAATTCTTTAATAAGCAAAGGCGAAATCGAATTAGAACCCACACTTGCTCAAATTGATAAACTTCTTTGTGAATGGTGTGATAAATGTACTTCGGTATGTCCCTATAGTGCAATTCTTAAAAAAGAAGTTGATGGTAAAGTTATTGCAGAAGTCAATGAAGCAAATTGCAAAGGCTGTGGTATTTGTTTACCCGTATGCCCTACAAATGCAATTCAATTGATTGGATATACGGATGTTGAGATTGAAAGCATGATAGATGCATTAATTGATTAATTAATTATGAAATCGTAAATTAAAATTTATCCGATGAAAAAGACAATTGATGTTATGAAAGAAAAACGCAAGGTTTCGGAAAGCGTCAGGAATAGTATTAAATCCTTTAATAAAATAAAAAAACTGATATTAAAATCGCTTGAATCAGAGGAAAAAACTATACCTGAATTGGCTAAGGAAACCAATACCGATATTGAAATTATTACTTATCATCTGATGACTTTATTAAAATATGGCTTTATTGAAGTCGGAAATATAGACGACGATGATGAATATTATTATTACAAATTAAAGAACAAGAAATAAAATGGCACAAATAAATCCTGATTTTGCAAAAGAATTAAAAGAATACGGAGCACTTGATTTTAATGCTTGCTATAATTGCGGTAATTGTACGGCAGTTTGTTCCTTGTCAGATAAAGATAATTCGTTTCCCAGAAAAATGATACGGTTAAGTGTTTTAGGATTAGAAGACGAATTACAATCTTCTCTTGACCCTTGGCTATGTTATTATTGTGGGGAATGTAGCGAAACTTGCCCACAAAAAACCGACCCTGGTGAGTTAATGATGACTTTAAGGCGATACCTTACCTCAAAATATGATTGGACAGGATTAGCTGGCAAGTTATATACATCAAAAATTTGGGAATTCGGTGCAATTATTTTCTTAGCTGCTGTTGTTCTTTTGTTGTTTGTGTTTTTTCATGGGCCAATGACAACCGAACTAACTTCCGAAGGAGGTGTTAAATTAAACACTTTTGCTCCATGGAAACAAGTTGAAATTGGTGACTGGATTATGGCCGGATTACTGGGATTCTTTTTACTAAGCAATATCTTTAATATGTATTTGAAGGTTATTGTTAGAAGAAAAGATGTTAAAATTCCATTTAAGTTATATTTTACTGAACTTTGGTCTCTTATAGTTCATTTTGCCACTCAAAAACAGTTTTCAGATTGTAATACACAAATAAGTAACAAAAAATTTGAATTCAGTACTTACTGGATTGTTCACTGGTTTTTAATGACTAGTTATGTTATTATGTTAATAATGATAGTTGTGTTTTTAGGTTGGTTTCAAACTGATAATATTTACGAATGGTGGCATCCTCAAAGGTTATTAGGCTATTATGCTACAGTTGGTTTAACTGTTGGTGTTGTTTACTTTTTTGTTTCAAGAATAAAAAAGAATCAGGAAAAAACCAAACACTCTCATGTTACCGACTGGACTTTTCTTGTACTATTGTTTTTATCAACTATAACAGGAATATTGGTTCACATATTTAGAATTTATGGAATGCCATACTCAACTTACTATATTTATGTCTTTCATTTAATGGTTCTTTTCCCAATGTTAATGATTGAGGTTCCTTTTTCTAAGTGGTCACATTTAGCATATCGGCCATTTGCAATCTATTTCAATAATGTTATAAAGGCTGCAAAAAAAATAAAGAAATAAAATTTCTGTAGAAAACCAATTTATATGCAGGTTTTCTAAGACTAATTATCTTATTTTTGTAAAATTATATAAACACAAACATCTATTTATTTTAGATGTTTGTGTTTATAATATGTAATAAATAATTTATTTTAATAATGCTGATTAATGAATTATAAAAAAGATAAACGCATAATCCTAAGCCTTGATGCAGGTGGGACAAATTTCGTTTTTAATGCAATACGTGGTGGAGAAGAATTATTGAAACCAATAATTTTATCTGCAAAAGGAGATAATCTGGAACATATTTTAAAAACAATAATTAAAGGATTCGAAGAAACACAAAAGCAAATAACCGAGGAGATTTCAGCTATTAGTTTCTGCTTTCCCGGCCCTGCCGATTATGAAAAGGGAATAATTGGTGATTTGCAGAATCTTCCGGCATTTCGGGGCGGTGTTGCATTAAAAGCAATGCTTGAAAATCATTTTCATATTCCGGTTTTCATAAATAACGATGGCGATCTTTTCGCTTATGGTGAAGCAATTGCAGGCTTACTTCCCGAAATTAATTCTCTGTTAAAAGAAAATGGAAGTGAAAAGAAATATAAAAATTTGCTTGGAGTAACTTTTGGTACCGGCTTCGGTGGAGGAATTGTTATTAACCAACAACTTATTATTGGTGATAATTCGGCTATGGGTGAAATCAATAGAATTAGCAATAAATTTTATCCTCAAACAAGCTCTGAAGACAGCTTGAGTATTAGGGCTGTTTTGAGAGTATATGCAAAAGAAGCAAAAATTGATATAAAAGATTGTCCGACACCAAAAGAAATATTTGAGATCGGCAGCGGAGAAATTGATGGAGATAAAAATGCCGCAATCAAGGCCTTTGATGAATTCGCAATGATTGCCGGAAATGTTCTTGCCGACGCAGTAACTTTGTTAGACAGCTTGATTGTAATCGGAGGCGGGCTTGCAGGAGCATATCCTTTATTTCTACAAAAGGCAGTTAATGAGATGAACAAAGAATATACTGCTCTTGAAGGTTATAAAATCTCACGTCTTGAAATACTTGCATATAACCTTGAGAATAAAATTGAACTGAATGAATTTATGAAAGATAATTCCCAAAAAATTAAAGTCCCATTCAGCGACAAAACAATAAATTATGATCCAATAAAAAGTATAGGTGTTGGAATTTCAAGGCTTGGAACATCAAAAGCCGTTTCGCTGGGTGCTTATTGTTACGCTCTTAGTCAGCTTGACGTGTAAAGGTAGTGCGTGTGTATTAAAACAGCAATGTAACAATCTTACAAACAAAATTCCGTGTTCATTTGATTTTTTTCCAATGATAAAAATAGTTTTCTTTGCAAAATATTTATAAATATATATGTATGGATATGAAGAAATTATTTCAAAAGATTAGATTAATTCTTAACCTGCGTATATTGATAGGTTTGGTTCTCGGAGCTATTGCAGGATACGCTTATTATTATTTTATTGGATGTTCATCAGGGACTTGTGCAATTACTTCAAATCCGGTAAACAGCACTTTGTATGGTTCTCTTTTTGGAGTTTTATTATTTTATAAACAAAGTAATGATAAGAAAAGAAATAAAGGAAAAACAAAATAATTAAAACCGTAAATTACTCAAACGCATGTAAAATTTATACGTGTATTTGCGGTTTATTATTGAAGAAACTCATTCATTGATTTCCCAAACACATAAGTTTCGCTAATTGCCCTATCATCACCGAGAATCATCAAAGCGAAGAGTTTTTCTTCAAGACTTTTTGCCGTTTTAATTCGGTATTCCAATAAAGGTGTACAATTCAAATTAATAATATTAAAATCAGCTTCTTTTCCGATTGAAAAATTTCCAATTTTATCACTTAGCGAAAGTGCTTTAGCTCCTCCGAGAGTCAATAGATAATACAGCTTTAAAGGAGACAGTTTTTCGCTTTGGAGTGCGGCAACTTTGTATGCTTCATCTGCAGTTTTAAACATTGAAAAACTTGTACCTGCTCCAACATCACTTCCCAAAGCCATTCTCAAATTGAATTCATTTGCTTTTTTAAAATCAAATAATCCGCTACCGAGAAACAGATTAGACGTCGGGCAATGAACAACAACCGAATTTGTTTCTGCAATCCTTTTGTATTCATTATCAGTCAAGTGAATTGAATGTGCAAAAAGTGAACGATCGCCTAATAAATCAAAATGATTATAAACTTCAAGGTATGATTTGCTCCATGGAAACAATGTTTTAACATATTCTGTTTCTTTCTTGTTTTCCGCTAAATGCGTCTGAACATAAATCCCCGGAAATTCTTTTTTCAACGAAGATGCAACATTCAATTGTTCTTCAGAAGAAGTTGGAGCAAAACGCGGAGTTATTGCATACGACAATCTCCCTTTCCCATGCCATTTTTCTATTAAAAGTTTCGATTCGGAGTAGGCAGTTTCAGGAGTATCAAAATCAGCTTCCACCGAATTTCGGTCCATCATGGTTTTTCCGGCAATCAAACGCATATTAATTTTATGGCTAATTTCAAATAAAACATCTGTAGAAACCGCATGAACAGATGGAAATATTGCAGCCGTTGTGGTTCCGTTTCGCAAAAGTTCTCTTAGAAAAAATTTCGTAGCTTTTTCAGCATAATTTCTATCACTAAACTTTCTTTCGGTAGGGAAAATATATTCGTTTAACCAGTCGAGAAGCTGCTCGCCATAAGATGCAATTGATTCGGTTTGAACCGAATGAATGTGAGCATCAACAAATCCCGGGATAATCAAGGAGTCCTTATAATCAAGAATCTCTGTTTCTTTAGCTAAGGTTTTAATAATTTCATTTGAAGAGCCGATGGATTTTATCAAACCATCCTCAATTACCATTATTCCGTTTTCTATAAATTGATACTTCGTATTGCAATTCTCAGCATCAGCATCATCTGAAAAGTGAAATATATTTCCTTTATATGCTTTTATTTCAGGCATTTTAAAATTCAAAATGTATAATGCGTTTAGCATAACGTAAATATCTTAATAATATTTGGTTTTGCTAGAATTCTTTTAGTCGATCTTTTCCAAAAAAGCAACGCAATAATTAATAGTTCTAAAATAGACAAATGTTTTGTGCCTTTATTTTGCAAACACTCCAAATAAATTAATTTACTATAAAAAAGGAATGTTTTTAAACAGAGCAATTGATAACATTCATTTCCTTACTGTTCGGATGTTAAAAGAATTATATTGATTTTATTTTCCGACTTAGAAAAATATCTTATTTTTACAGCTATGAATATTGCTAAAAAAAGTTATTTTTTGGTTAATAAGTGCATTCAATATTTGAAATAAATAAAAGCATAAAATGATTAAAAAAGTTCTTGTTGCAAACAGAGGAGAAATTGCCGTAAGAGTAATGCGTTCATGTAGGGAGTTGGGAATTGTTTCTGTTGCGGTGTTTTCTGAGGCCGACCGTACTTCTATGCACGTCAGATATGCCGATGAAGCATATTTTATTGGTAATTCTCCATCCAACGAGAGTTATCTTGTAATTGATAAAATCATTAATGTTGCCAAAGAATGTGACGCTGATGCCATTCATCCCGGCTATGGTTTCCTTTCCGAAAATGCCAATTTTTCTGATCGTTGCAAGCAGGAAGGAATAATTTTTATTGGGCCTTCGTCCTATGCCATTTCAACAATGGGCGACAAAATTACCGCACGTCAAACCATGCAAAAAGCCGGAATTCCTTTAATTCCGGGAACCGACAAAGAAATATCTGATGAAAAAAAGCTTTTGGAAACCGTAAAAAATATCGGGTTCCCGATTATGATAAAAGCAACCGCCGGTGGTGGAGGAAAAGGTATGCGTCTGGTTAGAGAAGAAAAAGATGTAATTAGTGCCGTAAGGGCTGCTAAATCAGAAGCATTATCTGCATTTGGAAACGATGCAGTTTACGTTGAAAAATATATTGATTCACCTCATCATATAGAGTTTCAAATTCTTGCCGACAAGCATGGTAATGTTGTTCATCTTTTTGAAAGAGAATGTTCGGTCCAACGAAGGCATCAAAAGGTTATTGAAGAAACACCTTCGCCAATTATGACAAAAAAAGTCCGACAGGAAATGGGAGAAATTGCGGTTCGGGTTGCTAAAGCTGTTAATTACGATGGTGCCGGAACCGTTGAGTTTATTGTCGATGATGATTTGAATTATTATTTTCTTGAAATGAATACCCGTTTGCAGGTTGAACATCCGATTACTGAAAGAGTAGTCGGTATCGACCTTGTTACCGAGCAATTAAAAATTGCTGACGGAGAAATTCTTGATATTAAACAAACAGAGTTATTTCAGGATGGCCACGCAATTGAATGTCGTATTTATGCCGAAGATCCGGATAATAATTTTATGCCTAACCCCGGCGTCATCAAACATATAACCGAGCCTCTCGGACTTGGTGTCAGGCACGACGGCTATGTTTACGAAGGTTATGAAATTCCTATTTTCTACGATCCATTGATTTCAAAATTAATTATTTGGGGGAAAACAAGAAAGGAAGCAATTGATAGAATGAAAAGAGCCTTATATGCTTATAAAATTACGGGCATAAAAACTACAATAAAATTCCTTGAACGCATAATGGAAATCCCGGATTTTGTGAACGGGAAATACAATACTCATTTTATTGAAGAAAATAAAGAGGCTTTGTTTTCCTACAATAAAGGTACTACAAAAATGGAAGACATTGCTATGATTACAGCTTATTTTGATTATGTCACTAAACTTGAAAAGATTCAGCCTCAAAGACTTTCGAATACACTTGGAAACAACTGGAAAGATTTTGGCAGGAAAAAGGGAGTCTTAAGGATGTAAATAACAAATTTGGTAAAAAATAAATTTTAAGATTTAAACAGGAAATCCATGTCGTTAGAAATTAGTATAAATAAAAGAACAGCAAATATTGAACTTTTATCACGCGATGAAAATAAAATAAAAATTAGGGTTGATGATAAAACTTATGATCTTGATATTGTTATGGTCGAAAATGGAGTTTACTCATTGCTGATGGACGGGAAATCATATAATGTTGAATTAATACAAAACCAGAGTAATAAAAAATACATTGTTAATACTTTATATAATTCAAATGATGTTGAGATTATTGATGCAGAAAGCAAATATCTAAAAAGCCGCAAAAAGGATGAAATGGATGAAAATACGGCAATTTCATCACCAATGCCCGGAAAAGTGGTCAAAATCTTAATAAAAAAAGGTGATAAAATTAAAGCCGGTGAAACTGTAATAATAATTTCGGCAATGAAAATGGAAAGTGAATATAAAGTAAAAAAAGACAGACTTATTAAAGATGTTTTAGTTAAAGAAGGGGATATAATTGATGGGAATCAGCCATTGGTCCTTATTGAATGATGAGAATAAATTGTTTAAAGTATGAAATTCAACATGAAATATTATTGAATATGTAAAAATTTATAAGCCATGAAAAATCATTGAGCATTTGGGAAGAAATTCAGAAGAAGGTCAAATTTCCAATTTCTAATATCCAATTGTGATCGTTTACAAGAAAAACAATATAGCAATTTAACAATTTTAGAAAACATGTCAACAATCGAAGAAAAATATAAATTACTCGAAGAAAAAAATGAAGCCGCCGAACTCGGAGGGGGAATTGAAAGGATTGATCGCCAGCATAAAGCAGGAAGAAAGACTGCAAGAGAAAGGATATCAGACCTTCTTGACCCAGAAACATTTGTTGAGACCGATAAATTTATGACCCATCGTGCTCATGATTTTGGGGTTGAAAAAAACAAACCTCTCGGTGATGGAGTTGTAACGGGTTACGGAAAAATTGACGGCAGATTAGTTTATGTTTTTGCACAGGATTTTACTGTTTTCGGAGGGACTTTAAGCCGTGCCAATGCCGATAAAGTAGTAAAAATAATGGAGTTGGCAATGAAAATGGGTGCACCGGTTTTTGGTTTAAATGACTCTGGTGGAGCAAGAATCCAGGAAGGAGTTGAAAGCCTTGCAGGATATGCCGATATCTTTTATCTAAACACTATGGCTTCGGGCGTGATTCCTCAAATTTCTGCAATTCTTGGCCCATGTGCCGGCGGTGCTGTTTATTCCCCTGCTATAACCGATTTCATTTTAATGGTTAAAAATTCAAGCTATATGTTTGTAACGGGTCCTGATGTAATCAAATCAGTTACTCATGAAGAAGTTACAAAAGAAGAACTTGGAGGTGCGATGACTCATAATTCAAAAAGCGGGGTAGCTCACTTGATTGCCGATGAAGATGAACAAGCAATGATGATGCTTCGCGAGCTTTTTAGTTTTATTCCATCAAACAACATGGAAGACCCTCCGATTAAAATTTGTAATGACGACATTAATCGTGAAGATCAAAAACTTGAGACCATCGTACCAATCGATCCCAATAAACCCTACGACATGAAAGAAATTATCGAGACTGTCATTGATGACAATAATTTCTTTGAAATAATGCCGTATTATGCACAAAATATAATAATTGGATTTGCACGTATGGCAGGCCGTTCGATTGGTATTGTAGCAAATCAGCCGGCAAACCTTGCAGGAGTTTTGGATATAAATTCTTCTATTAAAGGAGCAAGATTTGTACGGTTTTGTGATGCTTTTAACATTCCTTTGATAACATTTGAAGATGTCCCCGGATTCTTACCCGGAACAACACAAGAGTTTGGTGGAATTATAAAACATGGTGCTAAACTTTTATTTGCTTTTTGTGAAGCTACCGTTCCTAAAATCACAATTATTACAAGAAAAGCTTATGGGGGAGCTTATGATGTGATGTCGAGTAAGCATATCGGTGCTGATGTAAATTATGCCTTCCCGACCGCCGAAATTGCAGTAATGGGCCCCGAAGGTGCCGTAAATATAATTTATAAGAAAGATAATCTTGATATTGAAGAAAGGCAAAAAGCCATTAACGATTACCGAAATACTTTTGCCAGTCCTTATAAAGCTGCCGAACTTGGATATATTGATGAAATAATTTACCCGAAACAAACCAGAAAAAAAATTATTCAAGCACTTGAAATGACCCAAAACAAAAGCAAAACCAATCCACCTAAGAAACATGGGAATATTCCTTTGTAAGGGGAAAAGGGTGAATCCATGAGGACAATGATTAATGACTTTTTATTTCAGATTTACCCTCTTGAATAAACAATCTACTCCACCGGATAAGTTTCGATTGTTTAAATTGCCATATTGTTAAACTAAAACAATTCAACAATATAGCAATTTAACACTTTTTTTAATAATTAAAAATTTCTTCAAGCGTCAATTCCTTGACAGTTCCAAGTTTTTTCAATGTCTTCATATCAACATTATCTCTGTTACCAAGAATTAGGAATGAGTAGTTTTTATCTTTGATATATTCGTCGAAGAAACTACTGAATGTATTAATATCAGCATTTTTAACATATTTATAAACATCTTTTCTGATATCATAATCAATTCCACGGTCGAGATTTCGCAAATGAGTCCAGAAAATATTTGCTTTAGTGATTCTTTCGGTTTCAATTTTTGCTAGAATAGCTTCACGAGCAGCATTAAATTGAACACTCGCATCTGGCATATTCGACATAAGATCAAGCATTGCATCTGTAGCAATTTTAATTTTGTCGGCCTGAGTTCCAACAAAAGTGTAAATGTAGTTTGATTGATAGGTTTTTGATGGAACCGAGAAGGATGCAAAAGCAGTATAAGCTAAAGCTTTGGCTTCACGAATTTCCTGGAAAACTATTGATGACAAACCACTTCCGTAATACTCACCAAATAAACGGGCAGGAGGAATCAAGTTTTTATTGAAAAGGTTTCCTTTAGAAATAGTAAAAATATTAGCCTGAACCATATCATAATTCACAAAATAAACTTTGTTTTCGGTTGTTTCCTGTTCAACATATTTTACAGGTTTGGTGCAGTTTTTCAATTCAGTAGGAACATTATGATGTTTTTTCAAACTTGCTGAAATGTTTTCCATTGAATTTGGGCCATAATAGAAAATTTTGTGCTTAAAAGTATATAAACCTTTTAATACATCAATTAAATGTTCAGGCTTAATCTTTTTAAGCTCCTCTTCGGGTAATATATTTGTGAAAGCTGATTTTGCTCCATATTTACCGTAGTTGAAAAGCCCTCCCCAAAGAATAGAGTTTTTATTTAATTTGGCATTTGACCTTTCTTTCAAAATACCATCAACATAATCATCGTAAGCTTTTTGATCGGGTTTTACGTTTGCTAAAACATGCTCCAATAATTCCACACCTTTTTCAAATGATTTTTCAAGTCCTGAAATGTAAACGTATGAACGGTCGTTTCCTGTACTTACTCCCATTTCAAGCCCAAGTTTAAAGAATTCCTGTTGTAATTCAGCGGGAGAATATTTATTGGTTCCAAGGTAGGGAAGATAGTTAACAGCGATAGGTAATTCAATGTCATTATTTTTACCCATATCAATAATATAATTCAACTGAAATAATTCATTTGTATTATTTTTAATATAATTAAAATTCACATCAGGGCTTAGGTTTTCAGCTGAAATTTCTTTTTTGAAATCAACAAAAACAGGCTTTAAGCTCTCGGTTTCTTCTGCAAGAAAATCTGTATAGAATTCCGATTGAGCCTCTCTGTTTATATCAATAGCGGTAATTTGTGGTTTTTCAATTTTAACTGCAGTTGTATCTTCTCCAACTTTTTTATAAACAATAGCATAGTTATCTTTATAATGCTCGTTAGCAAATTTCACAAGATCTTCTTTGGATATTTTTTCAAGTTCATCGATAAATTTAACCTGATCAATCCAATCAACCTGATTGATAAAAGCACTCATAAAACCAAAAGTTCTATAATTTCCTTCCTGTTGTCTTAACTCCGAAAGTCTCAAATCATTAATTACAGCTTCAATCAACCAATTATCGAATTCACCATTTTTTACTTTTTCGATTTCAGCAAGCAAAAGGTCTCTCACCTCATCCAATGACTGCCCCTCACGAGGGTTTCCATAAAAAATATGCATTCCGTAATCAATCATAAAGTTGGAGTATGAACCTGCTCCGAGTACTTTTTGTTCTTGAACAAGATCGAGATCAATCAAACCTGCCTGGCTATTACTTAAAATATTATCAATCAAGGAAACATATTTTTCATCGGGAGTGTTAACGCCATCAAAACGGAAACCAAAAGTAACATATTCTGCATCAGGGCCATAAACATCTTTTATAACAGGTTTAGTAATTGGGTCTTCAACAGGTAAGTCGCGTTTTGGAATGTTTGGATTTGCTTTTTTCTCACCCCAATATTCATCAATTAATTTTATTGTTTCCTCAAAGTCCAAATCACCGGCCATACACATTGCCATATTATTCGGTACATAATAAGTATTCCAGTAATTATGAATGTTTATCATGGAAGGATTTTTAATATGCTCGGGCCTGCCTAAAACAGTTTGTGTTCCATAGGGATGTTTTTGGAATAATCCGCTCATTAAAGCTTTATTAACTTTTGAACGGTCCATATCCTGATACATATTAAATTCTTCGTAAACAGTTTCTAATTCGGTATGGAAAAGACGCAGAACCAAAGTTCCGAAACGTTCGCTTTCAAGTTTTAACCATTTTTCCATCTGGTTGGTAGGAATGTCATTCATATAAACTGTTAATTCATTTGAAGTTCCGGCATTCGTACCTTTTGCACCTATAGAAGAAACCAATTTGTCATATTCATTAGCGACAACGAAACTTGCAGCAATTCCGCTAAGGCTGTCAATCTTAGCATAAATGACTTTTTTCTTTTCAGGGTCATCGGTTTCTAAGTGTTGCTCATAAAGATCGGAAATTTTCTCAAGATATATCTTCTCATTTTCCCAATCCATTGTTGCAATTTCATCGGAGCCTTTAAACATCATGTGTTCGAGGTAGTGTGCCAGGCCTGTTGTTTCAGGTGGATCAAAAGTCGATCCGGCCCTTACAGCGATCAGAGTTTGAACTCTTGGGGCATCTTTGTTAACTGATAAATACACCTTCAAACCATTATCAAGTGTATAAATCCGTGCTTTTAGCGGATCATTCTTTACAGTTTCGTAAGTGTATCCGTTTTCGTCCTTTTGAGTTTTTACTTCGTATTTATTGGTTGTACATGAAACAATAAATAATACTGAAAAAACAAAAGCAATAAATTTGAATTTTTTCATTTTGAGTGGATTTTAATTATTAAAAAGAATTATTATTTATAAAGTGTTCTTAAATAGACACATGTTAGTAATTATCTTTTGGTTTTTTGAAGAAAAAATATATATGCACATTGAGTATTATGTTAGTACATTATTTCTAATTTCTGCAACACAAAATCGTTTCCGAAAATAGATAAAAATTAAATACAAGCAATATTTTTTTCTAAAATATATTTTGTGATACTTATAAGTATGATAAAACCAATGATAACAGTATGTTGTAGGTTCAATTATAATTCCTTAAACCTCGTTCTGAAGAATTTCTTCATCATCCTGAACAAAAAGTGTATCAGAATTTATTTTATTTAGCTCCTGAATAAGACTGTCTTTTAGTAATTTATATTCGGAAAGATTAGTGGAATCTACAGGCTTTGCAGGAGGTGATTTAAGTTTTAAGGGATTGATTGCCTTACCATTCCTAAATACTCGAAAATCTAAATGCGGACCTGTGGCCAAGCCGGTTTTCCCAACATAACCGATTACATCTCCTTGTTTTACGCGAGCTCCTTTTTTCATTCCTTTGGCATACTTTGATAAGTGCATATAGGAAGTTGTATAGGTTCCATTATGCTTTATTTTAAGATAATTACCTCCACCCCGTTTTTGGTAAGCTTTTTTGATAACAACACCATCGCCAATAGTTAGAACGGGTGTTCCTGTGGCAGCAGCATAATCAACACCATGATGAGGTCGCCTGATTTTTAAAATTGGATGCAAGCGGCTGTGCGAATATCCTGAGCTAATACGTTTATACCGTAAAGGTGCTTTCAAAAATGTGCGCATCAAGCTGTTGGATTCTTCATCGAAATAATCGCCAATACTATCCTGAATATAATAAAATGCAAAATAATCATTACCCGAATGGTTTATATTCGCAGCCTGAATATTTCCTAATCCTATATATTTATTATCAACATATAAGGCTTCGTAAATTGCATTATAAGTATCCCCTTTTTGAATTCCGAAAAAATCAATAGTCCATGCGAAAACCTCCGATAATTCATTTGCCAGGCTTGGATCACAACTATTGTCAATCATTGCATTCCAAAATGAGTTTACAATAGTTCCTTTGGTTTTTTCAATTCGTGTTTCAATTTCCTTTTCACCGGAATAAATACAAATAGAGTCGGTTAAATCATAAACAATATATTTTGAAGGAGATTTTTCATAAACGAAATATAAAAGTTTGTTTATAGAATCGTTAGAACAAATAATTGAGTAGTTATTGCCACGCCGGATTTTTCTTACATCGAAGACAGGTTTTGAGGCTCTCGCAATTTTATCAATTGTAGCGTAATCAACATTGTATTTTAATAAAATATCTGACAGAAATTGATTTCTTCTAACTTTTTCTTTGATAATTATCAAGGAATCAATTATAATTCCGTATTCAAATTCATGCTCGGGTTCAACAATTTCGACAAGCTCAATATTTTCTACTTGATAATTATTTTTATTAAAAACATTTGAAACAATTATAATTATAAAGGCTGAAATTATTAATACAAATATTTCTATAACATTTTTTCTATCCATTAATTTATTATTGAACTTTCAATATTTAATGATGATTCAAGATATTTTTAAGTAACGAGAAACTAAAGCATGTATTATTAAATCAATAATTTCACTCAAAAAAATTTCCTCAGAAATTATTTGTTTTCTTCGGCAATTTTAAATCCAGCCCTAAAAGCATCAATATTAACTTTTATAATTTCTTCGCCTTTCTTTTTAAAAATTGAAGAAATAGCTTCTTCTAACT
>Ga0222665_1000447_pt1 | contig 25113 bp, 32 predicted proteins | sample AntAcemetagen653_FD_179853 | JGI IMG/M metagenome (GOLD analysis project Ga0222665, IMG submission 179853) | Saline water microbial communities from Ace Lake, Antarctica - #653 | ecosystem: Environmental > Aquatic > Non-marine Saline and Alkaline > Saline | place: Antarctica: Ace Lake...
AACTGCACTAACCATCACCCAACTACCCGTATAAATATCAACTCCACTATCCAACTCCTCCAAAATATCGCCACCAGTATCGTCACGATTTAAGAACGCCAAGTTTTCTGCTTTTGTTCCCATTTGTAAACCACTCCATTCACCGATACCGTGATTAATTCCAACTATTCCACCCCATGTTAAAGCTGTGCCTGAACCCTTAAACCACGCATTATAAGTAAACGGATAATCAGTCAATCCTATTGATGATGTTGTAGTATATGCAGTATCTCCTGTACCATAACCCGAAGCTTCAAATAAGTAAGACTTTCCTAATATCCCGTCTTGATTAACTGTAGCCCCTACGTTTGTTAAATTATAATTTAAAATACTATCTTCTGCTACTGTGCCAGAGGCTTCATCTAACGTGTAATAAACTTCCAAATCCACATTTAAACTAGCTGTCCATGTCGCCCATTCTTTAACTTCACGACCATATATTGTAGGAACCCAATCAACATAATCACCCTTTTCAACTTCTGTGAAAACTCCGACGGTTATTTTTTCATTCTTTTTTAAATCGGCGGGGTTTATCTTATTCCAAACCGCTTTTCTTTCTGTGTGTGAACTTATTTTAATTTTCTCGCATACGTCGGTATAACTTTTATTTATGTTAAGAATTTTATTACACTCGGTTTTATAATCGTCTACTTCTACATCTTCATAACTCAAATACTTTAAATCGTACTCTCTATTAATTTTAACCTTCCCGTTATTCATATCCTTAAACGTGAATTGTTTTAATGCGTTATCATAATCTCTATATGAGGTAATTTCAAACTCCGCCACTTTCTGATAACCAATAGGTACCAAAACATTTAATGGTGTGTTAAGCCTAGCCTTTCCTATCGTGTCCCCGAACCCGTAAAGATTTGTTATAGTTACTTCCCTAGTAACCGGGTCGTAACTTTTAACGTTATCAAACTCGAACGCCGTCGCTGTTGCTACTAAGAAAACCATACACAACATTAAACTAATTATTTTAAAATTCATTTTTTGGGTAGTACCTTATTTTAGCGTATATAATAATCATTGTAATAATACCTATCGCCGTTAATATTACACCGAAGTTTAACCTAACAAAATCAATAAAAGGCAGAAGCGAAACTTCCCCCGCAAACTCCGAAGCCTCGTATATCCTGTCTACTGCCCCCAATATCTCCGGCGCAAAAATTACAGTTAAGAATAACATAAAAATATACAGTATCATAAAAAACGGATTTGCGTCTATTAAGAAAGCCGATACAAACAAAAGTAAGACCGCTAATAAAAACGCAAAGATTATAACACCGTCCCAAAAGTTTACAAAAACACCGAGTATATAATTAGTATTGTTTACCGCTCCCGAAGTCCCGGCTATACTCATATTTTCCAAACTCTCACTAAACGGCGTTATGGTTGAACGTACAACCTTTAATATTATAGGAGCTAATAGTATTAAACCTAATACAACAATAGCAAAAGTTAAAATAGGAAAATCAATTTGTCCTTTTTTATTATTCATTATGCTACGCATTGTTTAACCCTCCTAACTCTTTTTACATTAATTTCTTTTATTAATTTGTTTTCGTGTATCTCTGTCGGGTTACTTGCTACGTAATGAATTACTTTAATTAAAGGTATAGTTTTCTTCTTCCCTGTAAATGTTTCTATCGTTCTCTCCATTCTTTGCCCTTTCTCTCTAAGTTTAGGTATATCTTCCTCGTATACTCTTATTAATTTGTATCGTTTTACCATTCTGCTTTTTTCTCCCGAACCTTTTTATTTTCTCTAAACATTGAAAGGATAAAAGCTAAGACCGGGACAACCATAAAAGGAAAGGCTAAAACAACTATTAATAATTCTAAGAAGTTTAATATTATAACATTCCCTAAATATATAGTTGCTAATAAATTAGCTCCTAACAATCCGAAGTATAAGCCCCAAGCGTAAGCAATATCTAATATATCAAAAGTCGCGTCCACAATTAAACCGACCGCTCTAACTAGGTATACAGTCAAAAATACAAAGATAAATAATAGTAAAATGCTAAACCCTATAATAATGAACCCGTCCGGTGTTGGTTTTCCGTTTGCCGTAATCTCGTAAAACCCTTTTACTTCCCCCCCCAAATTCTCCGCCGTGTTATTACACCATAAATAATAAACGTTTTCTTCTCCGTGCTCTGTTAAATTTCCGTACGAAACCATATACTCTAAATCCCACCCGTTAGTATCTTTTTCAAACGCCGAACTTTCTAATATATGGCTTCCGGTTGAATTGTATAAATGTAGATAACAATCTACCTCGTCGTTAGGATATTGAACGCCGTTAGAAATGTTACTAACGTGTACCTCTACATTAAAAGAAGTGTTATATTTAACGCTCGTAAACTGCGGTACAAATATCTGTAAACCTTCCACCGTGTTAATATTAGTTATCGCCGGAGGTTGCGCCCCTGTAACCATACTAACGCTTAACATTAAAAATGTTAATAAGAAAATAACGTTTAACGTTTTCATAATTTAATCCTCCTAACTTTTATTATTCTTTTCTTATTAGTAAAAGAAAAGCCCGGAGTAATAGGACGGAAATTTAAACCGGTCTTTACACCACTAGGCGCTTTACCTTTTATTTTAAAAAATAATGCTTTAAACGACGGTGTATATTTTGTCCGCGTTCTTCCGGCTTTAACATTCCCGATTTTTGAAAACATACCACCACCATAACCAACCGGTAAACCAATAGGTAAAGGAGAGGGAGGAGTATACGGATTATAAGTATTAGCTCCGCTTTCATAATTAAAAGGCGTAGTCGTTGCGTATTTCTGCGTTTGTGGTACTCTAACTTTTTGTACTGATATTATTTTAGTCGTTGTTATAGCTTTTTGTTTTTGTGCGGGTCTTGTTGTTGGTATTGCTACAACGGAAGGAATAACCGTTTGCCTTTGCTTTGTGCCCGTTCTTATTTTGGTTTTCGATACTAATAAATTAATAGTTTGAGTTTTTGGTCTAAATATATTAATTGGAGTTGTGCCGGGCTTTGCTATTTGTAACTGTGTAGTCCCGCCTGTCGTTTTCTCGTAAGTACCTAGTCCGGCGTATTGTGAACTTTGTCTTACTTTTGTTTGTGTTGTTGTTTGCGGTGGTATTGGGGCCGTGGTATACGTTGAAGTTATCGGCTTTGTTATCGGTATACTTGCTTTAACGCCCGGCGTTTCTAATTGTGTTATTGTAGCCGTCGCTGTTCCTCCCGACCTAGAAGAAGTATAACGGTTTAAGCCTCCGCCCTGTCCCATTAATTTATTTAAATCATATTCTACGCCGGACATTTTAGGACTTAATCTGACCCGTCCCGTCGGAGCGTGGATAAAATCTCTTGTTAATGTACCCTCGTTTAAATTTAAAGTTTTGTCTCCGGTATACGTCGTTTTATAAATTGGCTTTGCAGTCCCCGAACTAAAAGCGGTTACACCCTTCTTAACATTTTGCGACGCGCCTCCGCCCTGTATTTTATAAGTTGTTTGTGCGCTACTGTATATCTTTGCGGTTTTCGGAGTTTGGTAAATTGTAAATCCTTTATTAGAATAAATATTAGAAGTACCGCCCTTAACAAAGTTACTAGTTATCTGCGCCATAAAATTATTTCCCACTCCTCTATAAGCTGTACCCGTCCCTGTTGAACTAAAAGAGTACGGGTTTACCGTCGTCCGAACTCCCTCCGTAACAATAGCCCCCCCGCCACGAACCTCTATAAACGGCGTTTTTGTTATTGAGTAACCGGCTCCGACATTTTTACCGTTTATCATTGTTGATTTTTCTACGCCACTTAATTTTATTGTCCCGGAAGAACCGGAGTATACTTTTGTTGTTACACCGTCCACCGTCCCTTTAATACTTTTAACGTTTGTAAATTTTGTCTTAGAAGTAATAGGCTCCGAGTAAATATTAGACTTCATTCTAATAGGAGAAAGCCCCGACGCTGTTTCTGTAACTCCACCTTTAAAACCTAACTCTTTAATATTTTGTACCGTCGAAGTAACGGCTTTATATGCTAAGGGTACCATAACGGTAGCCTGTCCTAAAAACTCCGGTGAAGTCCCTTTTTGTCTAACGTAATTAATAGGATTTTCTAAGAAGCCCGTCGTTGATTGTGTAGAAGGGTAGCTTCTCATTTTCCCCAAATCACCACCAAACTTAAACGTTCTCCCTCTTAATCCTCCCTCCTTTATTTGCTCCGGTGTATAAGTTTGTACGCCCATATTTAAAACTAACGTGTTAGAAAACTCCGCCACCCCGATAACCGCCGACGTTCCGCCCTGTCCATAACCCGCAATATTTAATTTAGTTTTTGTTAAGGGCGGTAATCTGTTAAATTCTGTTTTTGTTTTTACTAACGCATTTTTATAAATTCCTTTTGTGTCTATGTTCTTATTAAAATATTCCGGCGTTAGTTGGTATACTGTCCCTTTTGTTGTTGTTGTCGTTGTTACTCCGGGCTTACCTTTAAACTTTTCCGGGCTACTTTCAAAGTCTGAAATAGTAGTTTTATATTTATGGTACATATCTTTACCCGCTATTATCTGTTGCGTATTATACTCGTATAGACCTCGCGTATTAACGTTTCTATTAATTTGTGTAGTCCCCCCTATAAACGAACTCTCTAACGAATAATCTTTAAGGTTATTACTCTCTAAAACCCAAACCGGTTTTCCCGCTTTCCTATAATTCTCCGCGTTTTCCGGGAGGACGGTTAAAATTCCTGTATCATACTCCGGTGAAGCCTTTTTATTATCAAATCTAAAATATTGCTCTTTTGGTTTATCGGCATATAAACCGGTTACTAATACTTTACTTGTCGCGTTAGTTTGTGTTGGTTGTATCGTTTGCGTTTGTTGTATTGGTTGTATCGTTTGCGTTTGTTGTGTTGGTTGTTGAGTATAATTTATTGTTGCGCTATAAGTCCCTCTCTTATTAATTCCCTGTGTCCTCGCCTGTGCAAAAGTTTCGTTTTGTAATTGGTTAGCCGTTTTGTTTGTGCCGGGTACTATTGCTTTACCGTGATATGTCACATTACCGGATTTAACGCCACCGCTTTTTAATACGTTTACAGTTGAAGAAGAACCACCGCCCGAAGAAGAAGAACCACCGCCCGAAGAAGAAGAACCACCGCCCGAAGTTGAAGGCGCCTTTTGTTGTGTTGGTGTTGGTGTTGGTGTTGGTGTTGGTGTTGTTTTAGTTGCTCCGGGTTTTACTCCTCCCGGTAAATAGCCCCCAACAAGTTTATCTATATTGCTATAACCTTCTCTAACTTTGCTCCAAAAACTCATAATTTAAAACCCCTTTATTCATAACCTTTTAAAAGTTATAGATATATTTAAATATATCTAATTGTTTACAGTTAATATTAAATTGTAAACAATTAAAACTTAACTGTTTACAGTTAATATTAAATTGTAAACAATTAAAACTTAACTGTTTACAAAAAGAAAGAGACGTAAATTATGGTAGAAGAAATATTAGCATACGATTTAAGACAGAAGTACGCCGAAATTGTCGGGCTACATTTAGAGACAGTTACACGCGCACGAATAGACAAAGACTACCCCTTATACTTCCAAGCCTTAGAGGATTTGTTTACAGTTATTAAGCATAAATTTAAAACAAAAAAAACTTCTGATAATGAAGAAGGAGAGTACGACCCGACTTATATTAAAAAAAAGGGCGTTGATAAAGAGAAAAAATATACAGACCTAGAAAGGTTTTATGCTTTAAGGACACTAGCTATAAATAAAAGTAATCAATACCAAACCGTTTATTTTGGACAAACTGATAATCCTAACGAGGTAGCCGAGTTAGAAAAATCTTTTCGAGAGGTTGAGATGTTTCTTTTTTATGTTATGGATAAAAGTAAAATGTTCGGCTCCGTCGGATATAATGAAGGAATGTAAAAAATGGTTATGAAACTACCACCTAGAACAGTAGACTTTTTTATAGATAATATAGCAAAGAAGAACCTCGACGAAGTAAGATACAGAGTTTTAAAAAAGGATTTTGATTTTGTTTCTATTATCGACGGTAGGGAGGGCTCCGGGAAAAGTGTACTAGCCCAACAACTAGCTTCTTACTTAGACCCAAACTTTACACTAGACAATATAGTTTTTACTTCGACCGATTTTATAGCAAAGATTAAAGACCCGAAAGTTAAAAAGGGCTCTTGTATAATTTTGGACGAAGCCTTTAACGCGATAAACTCCCGTGCTTCTATGTCGGAGGTAAATAAATCTATGGGCGCCGTCGCTACTGAAATGCGACAGAAGAATTTATTTATTTTTATCGTGCTTCCTTCCTTCTTTGATTTAGATAAACAATTTGCTATACACCGAGCGAGTAGTTTAATACACGTCTACTTAAAGGACAACGTGGACAGAGGACAATACTTAATATTTCCTCGAAGTAAAAAACTTTATCTTTATTTGTTTGGTAAAAAAACTTATAACTATTCTAAACCTAAGTGTCCCTTCCCTCCCTGTCGTTTTACAAATCGCTACACGGTAGACGAAAACGAGTACAGATTAAAGAAAAGTAAAGCCTTTACTAAAAGGACGGTCTCAAACCAAGCTAAAAATTGGCTAAACCAAAGAAACGCTTATATAAAATACCTTCATAAACTTTTAAATTTAACGCAAGAAGAATTAGGAAAAATACCTTCTAATTTTGGGGTCGTCCCTGTGTCCTCGCGTTCTGTTGGGTTTATAGTTGAGGAATTAATAGCAAATGCCGATATTTAAGGGGGTGAAAGCGAAAGAAAGAAAGAATTAATAAGTATACTAAGGTTACCAAAGTGCACAAATGAAAATAAATAAAAGGTTAGAGGTGTTCGGGATCATTTTTTTGGTAGTTTTAGTCGGAGTTGGGCTCTTTGATGTGGTGTTTATCCTATTATATGGTAATGATTTAGAGTTAAGTAGCTGTGACTTGTGCTATAAACTGAACCCACACCTCGCCGGGTGTGAGAATTATACCCCTATATATATAGGAGAGTTAAATTATTCTAATCTAACTATATTAAATACCTCGTTTCTTTACTATGAAAAATAAAACTGTTGTAATTGTTTGGGTCGTCGTGGACCTTCTTCTTTTAATTGGTTGTCTCTTTGTAGTAGTTGAGTGGTTTACTATTACTAAAAATTTAAAAGACCCGTGCGGAAATTGTATAAGAAATAACCCGGAGGTCGCGTCCTGTATTAGAACTCCGACCCCTAGATTTAAAATAAATGTTAGTACTTTTTATGAGGGTTAATTTAATCCTCGTCGGTATCTACTCCGACTTTCTTAGCGACCTCTAAAAGTAATCCTGTTAAATCGTTTACCTTAGCATTTATCAAAGCTAAATTAATTTCTCTCTCTACTATTTGCGGGGTCGTCTGTTTCTTTTCCTCGTCGTGCGTTCTCGCCATTTTTTAAAACCTCCTTTTCATTCTTTTTAAGTTTTACTATTTTGTTTAATAAATTCTGTTCTCCTAACTTAATCCACTCGCTTACGTCCTTAGGTATAGGTATCTCTTTCTTACAATATGGACAGATTAGTTTATTAATTATCATTATTTTTATTTCGTTTAATAGGCTATTATACGAAACTTTTAGCTTTTCTTACGCTTAAACCTTCCCCCTTTATTTCGTTTTTCTCCCCTACTTTGAGGTTTTTTTTATTTTTGTCGTACCATTCCAAACTTTCCTTTATTCTTTCGTCCGCTTCTGTGGGGCTTAAATCATCTTGATTTATTAGCTTCCATTTTAAATGGGCTAATTCCTCCGAAGTGTGCCTTCTCATTTCTTCCACCTTTTCCTTTTATATCCTGTTTCTACGTAAAACGCTTCTACCTCTTTAATACTAGGAGTTGGATAAACCCTCTTTCCAAAGTCTAAATAAGCTGTAAGTCTCGCCACCCAATTAAAGAAAGAACATTCCTTTTTATGATTTAGGTAGTACCTTCTCGTATTATAATTTATCTCGGACCTCTCTTTATTTCTCATTTTCCTTAATTAAACATCATTCCACATTAATTTAGTTAAATCTTCCGGGTTTACGTGCGTATAAATCTGTGTTATCTTAATGTCCGAGTGTCCTAAAAACCGTTGAAGCTGTCTAATATCCCACTTTTTAGTGTTTAAATAATATGTTGCGCCGGAGTGTCTAAGGGTGTGCGGGTGTATATCTTTGCCTAAAACCCTTTTCCCCACTTTTTTTAAAGCGTATTGGAGCGCTCTAACGCCTTTATCTTTTGCTTTCTTAGAACCTAGCGGGAGGTATTTAATTGCTCTTACTAGATTAGGGGATATTGGTACCATTCTATCTTTTTTCCTTTTAGCCTGTCTTATGTGTAAAAGTTTCGTGTTTGGGTCGTAATCCTCCCGGTTAATTTTAACCACCTCCGAAATTCTTAAACATAAATAAAAAGCGAATAAATAAGCTATTCTGTCCCTATTCTTTTTTTTTAACTTAGGGTCGTTTACAATTTTTATTAATTCTTCTTCCGTTATTGTTTCCGGTATTTTAAAAGCCACTTTTTAAAACCCTCCCAATTCTGTTTAACGTATATATATAGTGTAGCAATTAAAACCGTAGCCCAAATCATTTTAACAATATCAAACCCTAAATCCATTAAAGAATATTCTCCGGATAAAATCCCTAAAAATGATAAAAATAAGAAAAATCCGTTTGTAGTACCTAAAACCCCGTTGTCTGTTATATGAAAATCTGAAACTTTAAAAACAATATACATTAAACAAAACGCTGTAAATACTTCAACATATCCACTAAATAGGTCATTTTGTACCCCTTCCCAAAATACCATAAATAAATATACAAACAAAACACACCATATTAAAGAATTTATACCTAAATATATATTGCTATCTGTAAATCTATCTACTATTTTATCTAGCCAATTTTTATTATTTTGTTTCATTTTTTAAAAATTCGTTTACCTCCTCCGCTGTTAATGTTGTCCCGGCTCCGCCCATTGAAGCGGGAGCTTTCGATTTTAAATAATAGAAGAAATAAGCTATTAAGAAATTAAATAATAATGATGATATTCTAGTTATTATTATCCATACCGGTAATAAATTCCATTCTATAATTAATCCGTACGTTGAACTCGTACCCTGTATTATAAAAAGCCACATTCCAATTAAGAAAAATAATCTTTCAGAGAAATTTTCTCTTAATTGTTTTAAGCTCCATACTCCTAAAACGACTATTCCTAAAATAATTATAATTTCCGGTGTAATTAGTACCATATCCCCATTACCCAATTTAACCTATCCTGTAATTTCATTTTGACTCTCCTGCGTCGTCATCTTTTTGTAAGGCGTCTTCTGTTGTTTCCCAATCATCTTCTCCATCTTGTTCTCCATATCCACAATCTCTACATGTTGGATATTTTACAATTTCAACACCAGCAGAACCATGATGTCCTTCACCATAATCAAAACTATCATCTATAATCTGAATGCTTGTAGATTTACATTTTGGACATATCATGCTTTCACCTCATCGTCTAAGACATTTAATGCGTCTTTAGTTTTATCAGGCAGAGTTTTCTTTTTATCTTTTACTTCTAAAATTAAAGGTTGTAATCCAACAGCCATTCCACAATCAGTACAAATAGAATAATTAGTCTTCATCCACTTTCCTCGTTGCTGATTTAACCAGAACATCTTTTTTGTGTTTTCGTGTTTGCATTTCATAGTATTATAATATTATTATAGTATTTAAACCTTTTGGTTTTGAATCGTTTGCTCATTCTAAGGCGAACATTTGTAGTCATATTCTTTTCTAGGGATTACTCCCCTCATATATTTAATTCCATTAACTTCTTTAAATTTTACATCTACTGGCATACCAACTTTAAGACGACTATCATATTCATGTTGATTTTCAAAAAAATATTTAAACCTTCTATTGCAACCTTCATCAAATTCAATCCATAAACAATTATCACAATAATAATAATTAGATATTTTATTATTATCTCCAATCCACATATCAGTTATTTTGTAATAACCTTTGTTTGTGAAAACTCCTAGATAAAAAGAAATTGATAACATTAATATTCCTAATATAACTATTAAAAATATCATAAGTTTTATTGGTTCTATTTTTTCATTTCCCATTTTTACACTAAAGCGAATCAACACCCTCCTCCATTACTGCTTTAAGACAATCGTAACATATCTCTACATATTCTATATTTTGTTTTTTAGGTTTTTTATGTGATACTCCAATATAATATCCTCCACACAATTTAAAATCTAATTGATATTTACAAATCTGGTTTCCACATAAGTCACAATAATATCCGTAATCCTTTTTTGGTTTAGTTTTTTTTACCATCGTATTTTAATACGTTTGCGTATAGTAATAAAATAGTAATACATATTATAATATGCTTTCTGTATTACTAAAATAATTATCTATTCTCGTCAAACTCCCTCCCATAGTAGTTTCTTTCTTCTTCAGTCATATCTATGTTAAAATCTGTTATTTCGTTGTTTAATCTATCAAGTGCCATTTCTAATCAGATTGCGTCGCAATAATCTTTATTTAATTCTATTCCAATAAAATCTACTTCTTCTTGTTTACATGCTTTTATTGTAGTTCCACTTCCTGCGAAGGGGTCAAGAACAACTCCTCCTTCTGGGCAACAGGCTTTAATGCAATTCAACGGAAGCTCTATTGAAAATGGTGCAGGAAACTTGTTTTTTGTATCTGGAGACATCTCCCATACGCTTTTGTTCATTATTGCTTTTTTCCTATCGAAATACACTCGTGATGTTGGAGTCTTTTGAATCCAAAAAATATATTCTGTTATTGGAAAGAAATATGATTTGTCCAACTTTGGAGTATTCTTCCTATTCCAGACTATTATTTGTTTTACTGGGAAATCGTAAACATACTTTGGATGGATTGTTTGATGTTTGTGTTGAATATCAATGTGGTTATAAAATAGACTTCCTGTGGATTTTAGTACCCTTAGGCATTCTCTAATAAAACTTCTTTGCTGTTTCTCATAATCTTTTGGAGATAAATCATCATTAAAATCTCCGTATTCTATTCTTCGGCTTTTGGTTTTGAATCCGTTATTTATATTTCTATTCATGCTCCAATGCCCTTTATTATATGGTGGAGAAGTGATTATTACATCTATGCTATCATTTGGAAAATCTTTCATAACCTCTAAACAATCTCCGCAATATATTTTATTTCTTTCCATTACGCTTTTGGTTTGTTAGCAGTCGCATTTAGTTTCTTAGTAATTTCTCTTACTTCATCTTGACATCCAGCAGATAAATAACATCCATCTTCTAATGTTAAACACCAAGACATCCAAGCACCAACCCTAATTTTTTCCAGATGACCTAATAAATCAGGGTCTTTATTTTCTATTAACCATAATGTTTCTGATTGTTCTGTGAATATTAAATACTTTCCTGTATATTTTTCTTCTAGTTTATTATATTCCATTGTTCTTAATTACTATCTTTAACGAATATCATTTTTTAAGTTTAGCTCCTCCGTCCTGTAATTTTTTAGCTATTATCTTCGCAATTTCCTTCATTTTCTTACCGGGATATTTTTCTATTACGCTATTTATTTTCTCTGCATACTTTATATTTTTATTCCCGCTCTTAATTTCCGCTTTAACCATTTTACGCGCTAATGAAACATCACTAAAAGAAGCGACCGCGTAATTATCCTTAACGACAATCTGAAAAACTGTAACCTTTAACGTCTTAAAGTTTTGTAACTCTCCCCGTAAAACTATAAAATCGTCTCCGCCTGTTGTTAGTTGTTGGGTTGTCATCTCCCGAAAAGCCTCCCAACCTTACTAAATTTCCCGTCTTTAATCTCAAAATTTTTTTTAAGCTCTTTTTCTATTCTGTCCATTATCTCGCCTAACGAAACAGTAGCTAATAACCTTTCTCCGTCTATCTCTAACGAATATAAACCGCTCTTAGTTTTATCTACGTCTATTTCAATTTTACCCATTTTTTAAACCTCCTGTCATCTTCTAAACATTCCTAATAATTTTTTTCTGTCTTGTGGCTCGTTATTAGCGGAATAAACTCGGCTCTCTGAAATTGTCCCGGCTAAAAGTTTTCTAATCCCTTCTCCTTCGGGTTGTTTTAAAACTACTAAACTATTACTAAAAACTATCTCGTGTATAAAATAAAACTGCGACCTTCTTTTAATCCCGTACTCTATCCAATTTTCCAACGCCATATATTGCGCGGTCTTAGAAATTGATAAACAACGCTCCTTTATTTCTCTATCCTTCAAACTAGAAAGGCTTACGTTTTGCGAACTAACTCCTAGCATTAAATTAGCTATCATCTCCGCCCCTAATCGTGTTAAGGCGTAGTCTTGTAATGCTTTGATAAATACCCACTTCTTCGTGCTTTGGTCAAACTCCTCGCCCATTAATTTATGTCTTATAATCTCGACTATCAAATCCGGTTTAATTTTCTCTAACAAATCTGCTTTATCGTTTCTAACTGTTTGCCCCGAAGGTACGTAAGAATTAGTTTGTTGTTGTTGTTGCGGTACGTTTACAGGTTTACCGGTGTCCGCGTCCACATACATAAAATCATCACCCATTTTTTAAGGAGCTGTTGAGGAGCCTACTACTTCCCCCGTGTGCTGTACCCCCTGACAAATTACTTTTAATTGTGCTTCTCCCATTCTCCCGGCTTCTAGTATTAAATCCTTTGCTTCCGTCTGTCCATTTTTAACCATTTGTGTTATTAAAATAATAGCCACGAAGGAAAATATTATAATCCCGCCCCAAAAAGCATATTGCATTATTTTATCCATTTTATCCTGTGTCTCCTTCTCCGCTTTCCTAATAATATCTATAACCGTGCCCCTATAATCTGCGGGGGCTATCTTTGTTAATAATTCCCCATTTTCTATTTTAACCCGTGTAATCGGTACTAAAATACGGGGGTCCTCCGGTGAACGTTGAACCATAACGCCCATTTTCCCGTTAATTTCTTGAAAATCCTCCGAAGAAATATTTAATACTGTCCTCCCGTCTTTTAACCTAAAAACCTCCTCGCTCCCATAATCCCACAATCCAAAAAAAGTGACACTAGATTTAAACCACCCTCCCCTCATTTTTCTACCGGTTTTAATTCCAACCTTCCCCCGACCTAGTGAGGTAATTTCTAGTACAGAGTTAGACAACTTTCTGTTTTTTCTAATAATCAATAACCCAAAAACAGCGACTATAACCACGACTAATAATATAGCCCAAAAAAATAAAGAGTTTAACAACCCGAACATTCCACCGGTAAAGCTCGACGTATTAACATTTAATAAACCCATATTAAACTTCTCCCTCTCCTTCTTTATCTACCGGCTCCTTTACTACCGGCTTAGGCGGTACTTTAAAGCATTTAACCGGCTTACCGCCCAGAACTGACACGTTTAAATATACTGTCCCCTGTCTATCTACCGCTTTCCAAATAGCCACCCCGCTCCCAGAATAATTAGGCGCTCGTGGTGTCCAATTTTTTTCTTCACTCATTTTTTAAGTCCTCCTTTTCTATATTTTTAATAATATTTTTAATTTCTAAAAATTTCTTTCTAATTTCTAAAAACTTAGAAACTTTATTATAATCTTTCCTTAGTTTCTCGTCTACTTCTGTTTTTTTAATAAAATCCGCTACAAACTTAGAACGCTCATCATTTTTTGCGCTTTGGTATTGTCCAACTCCTAAATCTGATAAATGTACGGCTATCCCTTTTCTTAATGCTTCTGTCGGGCTAATGTCATACTCCGCCATAAACTTACAAAATAAAGGCGAAACACTAACAGACGTTACTTTTGTTCTTCCGTACCTTTTTTTTTCTTCTTCTTCCATATTATTAAATTTCTAGTAAATCATTTAAATAATTCCTTAGTATAAGTCCTCTCCTAAGAACTGTATCATTATTATAAAGTCCCGTTTTATTACCTTCTATCATTTTTATTAAATGATCTGACATTTCTCTTAATTTCTCAAATTCTTTAAATTTATTCATTGTCCGCACTTCCTTTTAAAATATTGTGCGCTTCTTCTTCGATTTGTTCTATTTTATCCGCTGTAATAAAATCCGGCTCGTACTTTTCTAATCTGTCCTCTAATTCTTTAACTCTTTGAAGTTGCTCGTTAAAATTATCTAAAATTCTTCTAGTTTTTTCTTCTTGCTTACTTTCCGGATAATCTACCCCTTCGGTCTCTGCAATTAAGAATTTAACTCCAAAATCTAAGGCTTTACTTAATGGTACCCCAAACTCTATCGCCCTCTCCTTAACTTCGACGTCTATTGTTGTGCTAATCGTTGTTTTCATACTTTATTAAGAAAAAAGAACTTTATAAGTTTATCTATATATACCTATATATATATAAGTATTATTTCTAAGAACGCTTTTGTTAATTATTACATATTATATATTATATATGTAATAAATATATTTATTTATATAGAGAGAATTACATATATATATATACTTTGTGTAATACAGCTTTTTTAAAAGGGTGTAATAATAGAGAGAAGCGATTAAGGGAAAAAAAAACACCCGTATATATATACACGCATATATATATATAAAAAAGAAGGGAGTTGTTTAGGCTCCCTTCAATTTTCAAAGACAAAAGAGAAAAACGACGAAAGAGACGTTTTTTTAGGGTTTTGTCTATGAATATTAAAAAAATTAAAAAATTTTATTGGTTTTTGCTTAGTATTGTCTACCTTTTATAAAAAAGGCTCCCAAGAATAGCATACCTACACTAAAAGCTATAATAGCCGGTGTCCAACCCGCTAAACCGCTTTCTCCCATTTGTCCTAATAAATAAGTCGTACTAGTGTAAGCCGTACCTCCAACCGTAGAGGTATCACTCACGTTAGTAGTATTATAACAATTATTAGCCGTACTATTCCACGTTTCCCCGCTACTACACGCCTGTGTACCCGCGAAGTTATACAAAAGAATAGAACCTACTCCTATAACAATAGCGAAAGTAACTATACCATATCCTAAGCCAGTTAAATCATCAAACATTTTTATTATTAAAAATATTTAATATTTTCTACCGCCTTTTATAAAAAAAGCTCCCAAGAATAGCATACCTACACTAAACGCAATAATAGCCGGTGTCCAACCCGCTAAACCACTCTCTCCCAACTGACCTAATAGATAAGTTGTAGTAGTATTAGCTGTCCCTCCTGTTGCATTACCAAACTGATAAAGCATTACAGAACCTACTCCGATTAAAATAGCGAAGGTAATTATACCATACCCTAAGCTCGTTAAATTATCAAACATTATATATTTCTCCTCCCTTTTGAGTTTTATAAATTTTCATATAAAATGAAAGATAATACTATTTATAATAACTTAGCATACAAAACCGCCCAAAATGTAAACATTTATACTTTTTTCCCGCTCCAAGCTATATATAAGAACATAATTAAGATTATTCCTAAGAAAGTTAATAGCCATTCCCAAGCCACTAATCCGCCGTAGACTAGGAAAATACCAAAAACTAAACCTATGAAAGCCGAACCTAAAACGGCGGTCTCAAAACCCCAAGCCGATAATATTAAAAGCCCAACTATAAAAATGGCGTACATTATTAACGTCCAAAACCACGATCCCGTGTTAGTGTTTGCCGTTTGTAGTACGTCCGTCCACGTTGTTACGTTTGTCCAATTAACCCCCATTATACGACCACCTTAAAGAGTATATATAAAATTGAGAATATTAAACTTAATATCCATAATATCCTTAAATATTTAGCCCATATTTGCCCGGCTTCTCCTAACTGTATCATATCAAAAACCTGTTCTATCCACCCGCCCGTTAAAAAATTACCAACTAGGTTAAAGACTTCTTTTGTTATTCCCCACGATGACGTTAAAGTTATACCGGAGGGGCTATCAAAATCCGCCTCTCCTCCAAGAATTTTATCCCCCGCCGTGTCTTGATAATTTGTAAAAGCGTTAGCCGTTGTATTGGTCCCTAGCCCAACTTGGTTATCTTTATCGTAAAGTCCGTTAAAATTTACGACTACAACCCCGAACACTAAAACGAAGGCAATACTTAATAAAATCCCTTCCGTCCACCCACTTAAAGAACCCACCCCCATTATCTCGCCACCGCCATTTTTATGAAGTGTATAATAATGGCTCCTAAGACCGCTATACCCGTAAAAATTGCTATATTTATCGTCCCAAAGAATAAAGCCGGAATTAGCCCAACTACTCCCAAAACAATTATCCATATTGGATTATTACCAAAACCGCTTAACACAATAGCCAACCACAATATAACGGCTATAAATAAACCAAACCCGGAGTTAAAAGTCGTATTAATCTCGCTTACTACTTTTTGAACTATTATAACCGGAGGGGACGCGCTTCTATAAGCTACGGCTTTTTTAAGTCCTGTATACTCCGAAGTGTTGCAAGACATTACGCCGGTAAACCCGGCGTTAGTATCGTTACAAATTATTAAACTGTTGGTCCCGCTTTCTCTTGTAACTAAAAACCGCATTAAAGAAGTATAACTATTAGGGTCGTTATATATAAGAGTAAAAACTTTCGACGTTTGGTTATAAGTTATTTCCGCCTGTATATCAAAAATAGAACTATAATCAATTTCTCCCGCCCCAACCCTCAAAGTAAAAGAACACGGCGCGGAGGTACATATAAACCTTAATGGCTCTCCTAGTTTTATAAGCGTCCCGTCTAATTCATACAACCCAACCCTATAATCTACATCTTCGGTATTAACGTGCGCGACCGTGTGCCCGTCCTCGTCGGTCTTACCCATTTCTACTATTTGATACTCGTTTAAGTCCGGGTACCAACGCCATAAAGCCGTATACTTTTCCGCGTATACGTTTAGGCTCGTGTCCTCCATTGTCAATAAAAAAGAAGTTTGGTCTATTGTTAATAAGTCTCTTAAAGATATATTAGCTATTGTATTATTGTTTACCTTTCTACCTTCAAATAAATAATATCTCCTGTCTACGTGGTCGGAGTTACTATATTGTATTTCCCCGTAACCTATGGTATAGTTTTGCGATACTGTCGCGTTTATACACGCGTAGAAAGTTGTAGCGTTTGATATATTACCGTACACGCTTTTTAATGTCCCGTTAGATAAACCATACTTAAAGTTATAATCTATTTCTCCGTATAACGCTGTTAAGTTTTCTTCGTCTACAATATCAAACCTTATCGCTTTATCGTCGCACGACGTAGAAATAACTAACGGGGTTAAATATATAATTGTGTGGTTGTGCTCGGAGCTATTATAAGCCACGCCGTTTAAAGTGTAAGACCAATTAAAATAAACTAATGTATTAGCACTAACTACCGGAGCCGTTAAAGTGTAAGTTAATAATGCCTCCGTGCTATCGTTTGTTAATGTGGGCGTATAGTCTGTCCCGTTATAACGTATCGTACCGTTAAATGTTGTAATCTCCGACGCTGTTACATTTAATATTAAAGTTGTTGTTTCTCCTTCTACAACTGTACTATTATATACGGCGTTCTCTTGCACATAATTAATTAAAAAACTTGTCTCCTCTCCGGCTTCATGCCCTAGCGTGTCGTTTGCGAAAACGTAAATAGTTTTATCTCCTCCCGTGCTAAACGTTACATTTGTTAAAGTGTTACACGTGTACGTTATATTAGTAGAATTATCCGTTGTGTAATACCAACACGTATCTAAATTTAAATCTGTAACCGTTGCGTTTAATGAAACGTTTATAGGTATTGTCGTCGTAGTTGTGTCGTTTACCGGAGTAATTATATTAATAGTTGGGTCTGTTGTGTCAATAACGAACCTTACCGACGACGAGTTAGCGGTTTCGCTTTGGTTATCTGTTGCTACTCCGTTAATAGTATAATCTCCGTCGTACAAACCAACATTAAACAAATAATTACTATCATTAATCCCGGAGGCGTTAGTTTGATTTAATGCACCATTAATATAAAGTTTAACGTCGGACAAATTTATATTATCGTAAACCGTAAAATTAATTATAAGATTTTGTACCGTCGTATAATTTGCGTCTACCGTTGGAGAATTTAATGTAATGTTCGGTGGACTTGGAAAAGTTCCTACATACGTAATCCCAGTTCCTCCATTATATAAATCTTGTACTTCTGAAACTGAAAGCTCTCTTTCCCATATTCCTACTTCGTCAAATAATGCGTCAGAATATAACGAACCTTCAGGCCATGTTCCTATAGTAAAATTCCGTGTAGCGTTTAATTCTCCAGTTACCGCTGTATTATTATAACTACCAACACCGTCTATATATAATCTATAAGTGTCAGCTCCGTCATAAGTAGAAACCATGTGAGTCCATGTTGCTTGAGTAATCCCTAAAGCTGAAGGATAAGGAGATAAAGCTTGTGCTCCAAAATTAACATACATTGTGTTAGCACCACATCCACCGTAATACATATAAAATCCTGCAGTATTTGCACCATTACTTACTAACATTTGATTCTGCCCTATTGTGTCTATGTTAACCCAAAAAGAAATACTAAACGCAGAGATTGTGTCAAGTAATGGAGTATCAAACAAAATAAAACTAGGAGAAGCACTAACAAAATCATAAGCTTTTCCTAAAATGCCAGACTGATTTACTATTGCGTTTGAATTTGTACCGTTGTTTCCATTACCAGTAACGTCTATAAGAACTGTTCCTGTAGTTTCGTCAAAATCATAATATCCTAAAATGTCTGTGTTTAAACTTTCTGTCCACGTTGCCCACTCATCAACTTCAACACCATATATCATTGGAATAAAATCAACATAATCACCCTTTTTAACTTCTGTGAAAACTCCGACGGTTATTTTTTCATTCTTTTTTAAATCGGCGGGGTTTATCTTATTCCAAACCGCTTTTCTTTCTGTGTGTGAACTTATTTTAATTTTCTCGCATACGTCGGTATAACTTTTATTTATGTTAAGAATTTTATTACACTCGGTTTTATAATCGTCTACTTCTACATCTTCATAACTCAAATACTTTAAATCGTACTCTCTATTAATTTTAACCTTCCCGTTATTCATATCCTTAAACGTGAATTGTTTTAATGCGTTATCATAATCTCTATATGAGGTAATTTCAAACTCCGCCACTTTCTGATAACCAATAGGTACCAAAACATTTAATGGTGTGTTAAGCCTAGCCTTTCCTATCGTGTCCCCGAACCCGTAAAGATTTGTTATAGTTACTTCCCTAGTAACCGGGTCGTAACTTTTAACGTTATCAAACTCGAACGCCGTCGCTGTTGCTACTAAGAAAACCATACACAACATTAAACTAATTATTTTAAAATTCATTTTTTGGGTAGTACCTTATTTTAGCGTATATAATAATCATTGTAATAATACCTATCGCCGTTAATATTACACCGAAGTTTAACCTAACAAAATCAATAAAAGGCAGAAGCGAAACTTCCCCCGCAAACTCCGAAGCCTCGTATATCCTGTCTACTGCCCCCAATATCTCCGGCGCAAAAATTACAGTTAAGAATAACATAAAAATATACAGTATCATAAAAAACGGATTTGCGTCTATTAAGAAAGCCGATACAAACAAAAGTAAGACCGCTAATAAAAACGCAAAGATTATAACACCGTCCCAAAAGTTTACAAAAACACCGAGTATATAATTAGTATTGTTTACCGCTCCCGAAGTCCCGGCTATACTCATATTTTCCAAACTCTCACTAAACGGCGTTATGGTTGAACGTACAACCTTTAATATTATAGGAGCTAATAGTATTAAACCTAATACAACAATAGCAAAAGTTAAAATAGGAAAATCAATTTGTCCTTTTTTATTATTCATTATGCTACGCATTGTTTAACCCTCCTAACTCTTTTTACATTAATTTCTTTTATTAATTTGTTTTCGTGTATCTCTGTCGGGTTACTTGCTACGTAATGAATTACTTTAATTAAAGGTATAGTTTTCTTCTTCCCTGTAAATGTTTCTATCGTTCTCTCCATTCTTTGCCCTTTCTCTCTAAGTTTAGGTATATCTTCCTCGTATACTCTTATTAATTTGTATCGTTTTACCATTCTGCTTTTTTCTCCCGAACCTTTTTATTTTCTCTAAACATTGAAAGGATAAAAGCTAAGACCGGGACAACCATAAAAGGAAAGGCTAAAACAACTATTAATAATTCTAAGAAGTTTAATATTATAACATTCCCTAAATATATAGTTGCTAATAAATTAGCTCCTAACAATCCGAAGTATAAGCCCCAAGCGTAAGCAATATCTAATATATCAAAAGTCGCGTCCACAATTAAACCGACCGCTCTAACTAGGTATACAGTCAAAAATACAAAGATAAATAATAGTAAAATGCTAAACCCTATAATAATGAACCCGTCCGGTGTTGGTTTTCCGTTTGCCGTAATCTCGTAAAACCCTTTTACTTCCCCCCCCAAATTCTCCGCCGTGTTATTACACCATAAATAATAAACGTTTTCTTCTCCGTGCTCTGTTAAATTTCCGTACGAAACCATATACTCTAAATCCCACCCGTTAGTATCTTTTTCAAACGCCGAACTTTCTAATATATGGCTTCCGGTTGAATTGTATAAATGTAGATAACAATCTACCTCGTCGTTAGGATATTGAACGCCGTTAGAAATGTTACTAACGTGTACCTCTACATTAAAAGAAGTGTTATATTTAACGCTCGTAAACTGCGGTACAAATATCTGTAAACCTTCCACCGTGTTAATATTAGTTATCGCCGGAGGTTGCGCCCCTGTAACCATACTAACGCTTAACATTAAAAATGTTAATAAGAAAATAACGTTTAACGTTTTCATAATTTAATCCTCCTAACTTTTATTATTCTTTTCTTATTAGTAAAAGAAAAGCCCGGAGTAATAGGACGGAAATTTAAACCGGTCTTTACACCACTAGGCGCTTTACCTTTTATTTTAAAAAATAATGCTTTAAACGACGGTGTATATTTTGTCCGCGTTCTTCCGGCTTTAACATTCCCGATTTTTGAAAACATACCACCACCATAACCAACCGGTAAACCAATAGGTAAAGGAGAGGGAGGAGTATACGGATTATAAGTATTAGCTCCGCTTTCATAATTAAAAGGCGTAGTCGTTGCGTATTTCTGCGTTTGTGGTACTCTAACTTTTTGTACTGATATTATTTTAGTCGTTGTTATAGCTTTTTGTTTTTGTGCGGGTCTTGTTGTTGGTATTGCTACAACGGAAGGAATAACCGTTTGCCTTTGCTTTGTGCCCGTTCTTATTTTGGTTTTCGATACTAATAAATTAATAGTTTGAGTTTTTGGTCTAAATATATTAATTGGAGTTGTGCCGGGCTTTGCTATTTGTAACTGTGTAGTCCCGCCTGTCGTTTTCTCGTAAGTACCTAGTCCGGCGTATTGTGAACTTTGTCTTACTTTTGTTTGTGTTGTTGTTTGCGGTGGTATTGGGGCCGTGGTATACGTTGAAGTTATCGGCTTTGTTATCGGTATACTTGCTTTAACGCCCGGCGTTTCTAATTGTGTTATTGTAGCCGTCGCTGTTCCTCCCGACCTAGAAGAAGTATAACGGTTTAAGCCTCCGCCCTGTCCCATTAATTTATTTAAATCATATTCTACGCCGGACATTTTAGGACTTAATCTGACCCGTCCCGTCGGAGCGTGGATAAAATCTCTTGTTAATGTACCCTCGTTTAAATTTAAAGTTTTGTCTCCGGTATACGTCGTTTTATAAATTGGCTTTGCAGTCCCCGAACTAAAAGCGGTTACACCCTTCTTAACATTTTGCGACGCGCCTCCGCCCTGTATTTTATAAGTTGTTTGTGCGCTACTGTATATCTTTGCGGTTTTCGGAGTTTGGTAAATTGTAAATCCTTTATTAGAATAAATATTAGAAGTACCGCCCTTAACAAAGTTACTAGTTATCTGCGCCATAAAATTATTTCCCACTCCTCTATAAGCTGTACCCGTCCCTGTTGAACTAAAAGAGTACGGGTTTACCGTCGTCCGAACTCCCTCCGTAACAATAGCCCCCCCGCCACGAACCTCTATAAACGGCGTTTTTGTTATTGAGTAACCGGCTCCGACATTTTTACCGTTTATCATTGTTGATTTTTCTACGCCACTTAATTTTATTGTCCCGGAAGAACCGGAGTATACTTTTGTTGTTACACCGTCCACCGTCCCTTTAATACTTTTAACGTTTGTAAATTTTGTCTTAGAAGTAATAGGCTCCGAGTAAATATTAGACTTCATTCTAATAGGAGAAAGCCCCGACGCTGTTTCTGTAACTCCACCTTTAAAACCTAACTCTTTAATATTTTGTACCGTCGAAGTAACGGCTTTATATGCTAAGGGTACCATAACGGTAGCCTGTCCTAAAAACTCCGGTGAAGTCCCTTTTTGTCTAACGTAATTAATAGGATTTTCTAAGAAGCCCGTCGTTGATTGTGTAGAAGGGTAGCTTCTCATTTTCCCCAAATCACCACCAAACTTAAACGTTCTCCCTCTTAATCCTCCCTCCTTTATTTGCTCCGGTGTATAAGTTTGTACGCCCATATTTAAAACTAACGTGTTAGAAAACTCCGCCACCCCGATAACCGCCGACGTTCCGCCCTGTCCATAACCCGCAATATTTAATTTAGTTTTTGTTAAGGGCGGTAATCTGTTAAATTCTGTTTTTGTTTTTACTAACGCATTTTTATAAATTCCTTTTGTGTCTATGTTCTTATTAAAATATTCCGGCGTTAGTTGGTATACTGTCCCTTTTGTTGTTGTTGTCGTTGTTACTCCGGGCTTACCTTTAAACTTTTCCGGGCTACTTTCAAAGTCTGAAATAGTAGTTTTATATTTATGGTACATATCTTTACCCGCTATTATCTGTTGCGTATTATACTCGTATAGACCTCGCGTATTAACGTTTCTATTAATTTGTGTAGTCCCCCCTATAAACGAACTCTCTAACGAATAATCTTTAAGGTTATTACTCTCTAAAACCCAAACCGGTTTTCCCGCTTTCCTATAATTCTCCGCGTTTTCCGGGAGGACGGTTAAAATTCCTGTATCATACTCCGGTGAAGCCTTTTTATTATCAAATCTAAAATATTGCTCTTTTGGTTTATCGGCATATAAACCGGTTACTAATACTTTACTTGTCGCGTTAGTTTGTGTTGGTTGTATCGTTTGCGTTTGTTGTATTGGTTGTATCGTTTGCGTTTGTTGTGTTGGTTGTTGAGTATAATTTATTGTTGCGCTATAAGTCCCTCTCTTATTAATTCCCTGTGTCCTCGCCTGTGCAAAAGTTTCGTTTTGTAATTGGTTAGCCGTTTTGTTTGTGCCGGGTACTATTGCTTTACCGTGATATGTCACATTACCGGATTTAACGCCACCGCTTTTTAATACGTTTACAGTTGAAGAAGAACCACCGCCCGAAGAAGAAGAACCACCGCCCGAAGAAGAAGAACCACCGCCCGAAGTTGAAGGCGCCTTTTGTTGTGTTGGTGTTGGTGTTGGTGTTGGTGTTGGTGTTGTTTTAGTTGCTCCGGGTTTTACTCCTCCCGGTAAATAGCCCCCAACAAGTTTATCTATATTGCTATAACCTTCTCTAACTTTGCTCCAAAAACTCATAATTTAAAACCCCTTTATTCATAACCTTTTAAAAGTTATAGATATATTTAAATATATCTAATTGTTTACAGTTAATATTAAATTGTAAACAATTAAAACTTAACTGTTTACAGTTAATATTAAATTGTAAACAATTAAAACTTAACTGTTTACAAAAAGAAAGAGACGTAAATTATGGTAGAAGAAATATTAGCATACGATTTAAGACAGAAGTACGCCGAAATTGTCGGGCTACATTTAGAGACAGTTACACGCGCACGAATAGACAAAGACTACCCCTTATACTTCCAAGCCTTAGAGGATTTGTTTACAGTTATTAAGCATAAATTTAAAACAAAAAAAACTTCTGATAATGAAGAAGGAGAGTACGACCCGACTTATATTAAAAAAAAGGGCGTTGATAAAGAGAAAAAATATACAGACCTAGAAAGGTTTTATGCTTTAAGGACACTAGCTATAAATAAAAGTAATCAATACCAAACCGTTTATTTTGGACAAACTGATAATCCTAACGAGGTAGCCGAGTTAGAAAAATCTTTTCGAGAGGTTGAGATGTTTCTTTTTTATGTTATGGATAAAAGTAAAATGTTCGGCTCCGTCGGATATAATGAAGGAATGTAAAAAATGGTTATGAAACTACCACCTAGAACAGTAGACTTTTTTATAGATAATATAGCAAAGAAGAACCTCGACGAAGTAAGATACAGAGTTTTAAAAAAGGATTTTGATTTTGTTTCTATTATCGACGGTAGGGAGGGCTCCGGGAAAAGTGTACTAGCCCAACAACTAGCTTCTTACTTAGACCCAAACTTTACACTAGACAATATAGTTTTTACTTCGACCGATTTTATAGCAAAGATTAAAGACCCGAAAGTTAAAAAGGGCTCTTGTATAATTTTGGACGAAGCCTTTAACGCGATAAACTCCCGTGCTTCTATGTCGGAGGTAAATAAATCTATGGGCGCCGTCGCTACTGAAATGCGACAGAAGAATTTATTTATTTTTATCGTGCTTCCTTCCTTCTTTGATTTAGATAAACAATTTGCTATACACCGAGCGAGTAGTTTAATACACGTCTACTTAAAGGACAACGTGGACAGAGGACAATACTTAATATTTCCTCGAAGTAAAAAACTTTATCTTTATTTGTTTGGTAAAAAAACTTATAACTATTCTAAACCTAAGTGTCCCTTCCCTCCCTGTCGTTTTACAAATCGCTACACGGTAGACGAAAACGAGTACAGATTAAAGAAAAGTAAAGCCTTTACTAAAAGGACGGTCTCAAACCAAGCTAAAAATTGGCTAAACCAAAGAAACGCTTATATAAAATACCTTCATAAACTTTTAAATTTAACGCAAG
>Ga0222665_1000449_pt1 | contig 25076 bp, 12 predicted proteins | sample AntAcemetagen653_FD_179853 | JGI IMG/M metagenome (GOLD analysis project Ga0222665, IMG submission 179853) | Saline water microbial communities from Ace Lake, Antarctica - #653 | ecosystem: Environmental > Aquatic > Non-marine Saline and Alkaline > Saline | place: Antarctica: Ace Lake...
GATATTTCACTAACATTTTCAAGGTACAGAATATCATTTACGGGATTTGGGAAAATCTTGATATTCGCCAATTCATTATCGTCAATTCCGCTGGCACCCACTTTGTAGGCAGAAATTGCTGTTTGAGGGCCTCCAATTAAAGGATCGCCAGCTGATGCAACCGGAATTACCTCAAAAACAAGATATTTATCCATATCATCATCAGCAATCGTATAAGTTAAGGCAGTTGCATCAGGAATTTCAACTTTATCACTTCCATCGGGTTGTGTTGCTACATACCATTTATATAGAGAAGTTCCTTCAGGCTCAGCATTTGGATCGAAATATATATAAGATCCTGTTGCATCATTGTCGGGCTCAAGAGTACCTTCAACTTTTACATCATATGCATAAGGAGCATAAGGAGTATCAATTACATTGTAGGTGCATTCGTAAAAGTTTTGAACACCTCCTAAAGTATCTTGAATTTCAATTTTTCTGTTTGGTCCGCCTGATGGGAATTCCGCAGTATCCCAATTGCCATTTATTCGAAATTTAAAACTTTGTTCCATGCCAATTTTTTCTCTGCTTACAAATATTTCAATAGTATAAATATTTTCTCCATTATTGAAGCAAACATCATAACCACCCCAACCATTAAAATCTCCTGCAACATCAAGATAATCAGTATCAGGATTAAATTGTTCAGCAGTAATTTCATCATTCATATTACATTCTAATGTTATAGGAACAGTTGAAGTATTGTAATTGTTATAAAAGTAAGTAATTGTTTTAGATTCATGAGGTCCAAGAAGGTTTCTGTTTGGTCCACCGCCGGGAAATTCAGATGTGTCCCAGTTTGCATTGACTCTAAACTTAAAACTATAGATAACACCCGCTTCAAGGTTTAAATCAACAGAGTAGGTTGTATCTCCAAGGTCAGTTAAAGGGCCTGAACCCGGATCGCCCCAACCGTTAAATGAACCTGCAACATCAACAAAGTCATTTGCCGGATCAAAATTACCAAGTTCCACCTGATAACGCATATCAACTATCAACGTAGTAACAGACGGAGGAATAATAGGGTCATCGTTCCACCAAACATTAACGGTAACAGTTCCGCCAATTGCCGTAAAATCTCTTTGAATATCTTCATAGGTGGCATCATTAATTCGGAATTTGTAAGTGTATCCCTGATCAACAATAAGGTCTTCCTCAACTGTTGCATTATAGATTCCATCTGCGTCAAGGTCCAATAATTCTGTAACACTTAATCCATCGATATCAACATATAAAATGTCGTTAATAGGATCAAAATGCTCTTCATTGATCATTTTTGTCATATTACAGTTGACAACAAAAACAGGATCTCCTGATACAAAGCTCAATGGGATATTGAAATCACCACATCCGCCTTCGGCAAAATCTTTTCCTTCCGCATCCCATGAGCCATTATTAAATACTGCAGTAATTTTTGTAATTACGGTTCCTTCAGGAAAACCGTAAAAATCGTAAGGAGTGTAAGTAATTGAATAAGTATCATCTCCGTTTGCGGTTAAAATTGGAGCCTGGCCATTAGCGCCTATAGCATCAAAATCAACTCCATAATTACCCCAACCGTCAGGTTGGCCTAGTTCAAATGCAGCAGAGTGCATATTAATTTCCTGGAGGCCTAACAAATCTTGCTTACCGTCAGGTGTACATGCTAATGTAGCATTAAAAGTTAACGTAATCTCATCATAAGCTGTAGCATTTTCAGGTGAAATAGAAATAGCTGCAGGCATTTGAGCATAAATACTTGCTGTGAATAAAAATACAGCAATTAAAGATAAAATTTTTCTTAAAGTAGAGTTTTTCATAAGCATTTAAATTTAAATTATTAATAAATTCTGTTTCTAATTTTTAGTTTTATAATTAAAAAAAAGTAAAATTCGTAATTTTTTTATACAACTGCAAGAAAATTAGACTTTTTTTTAAGAAAAATAATTTTTTTTTTCTATTATTATTGAAACAAGCTGATGCAAACGATTGCAAGAAAAAATTTTAATGTTTTTCTCCCGACAAAAATGCTAAGAAAATTCATCAAATAATAAAGAAAATTGATAATTCTGTCGTAATATAATTTTCTTTTTTATTGAAATTATTATAAGATTCACATTAAATATTTTAAAAAATAACATTTCTTTCTCTAATAATTTGATAAACTTTTATGAAAACTTTTGATAATAGAATTTTGTCTAAATAGTTCTGAATTTTATCATTATTAATTCAAGATATTATTTTTTCACTTTAAATTTTTTATTCATCGCTGAAGAATAAATGCCTATAGCATTGAAACAAAATGTTTTGATGCTATTATATCAATTTTGAAAAAAATAAGAGCAGATTTAAAAAAGAGTGTCAGAAAATCAATATTCCGACAGGTTTTTTACAAGTATTTTTTTCGCAATCGAAACCGCAAACGTTTGCAATAAAATATTTTAAAAAAATCAGCTAAAAGCTTTTAATCCATTATTATTTTTTCTAATTTTACATTCGTTAATTTTAAAAAAAGACACTTAGAAAATAAAATATAATTATTAACAAAACATTAATGCTATGATAAAATTTTTACACTTGAAAATGTTTGTTCTTTTAGCTTTAATTCTATCTGGAGTTTCTGCTTTAGGACAAAATGGAAAGATTGTTGGAACTGTTTCTGATAAAGATTCAGGGGAAACACTTCCCGGTGCCAACGTCATGATAAAAGGAACAAATATTGGTATCTCAACCGATATTAATGGAGTATATTCCATTGACAATTCCCCTTTAGGTGAAGTTACAATTGTTTGTAGTTATGTTGGTTATCTTAATTTATCCAAAGAGGTTACAGTTGTTTCAGGACAAACACTCACAGTTGATTTTGCATTACAGGAAGACAATATGATGCTTGATGAAATTGTTGTTATCGGTTTTGGAACAAAAAGAAAGCGTGATATTACTACTGCTATTTCAAAAGTAAAAGCTGAAGAAATTGAGGGTATTCCTGTGGCTAACTTTGCTAAAAGCCTGCAAGGCCGTGCTCCAGGTGTTCAGGTAACTTCTGACAATGGTATTGCGGGTGGTGCTACAACTATAAGAATTCGTGGAACATCCTCATTATTAGCAAGTAGTGAGCCACTTACTGTAATAGATGGTGTTCCTGTAATTACCGGTAGTTATACAACTTCTGATGGTTTTCCCGATAAATCTAATGCACTCTCACAAATCAATCCTTCAGACATTGCTTCAATCGAAATACTTAAAGATGCATCTTCAGCAGCAATTTATGGTTCACGAGGCACTAACGGTGTTATTTTGATTACTACGAAAAGTGGTAGCTTACGAAAAGGAAAAGGTTTGGAAAAAACCAATTTTAGTTTTAATTACTATGCCGGAATTCTTGATGTAACTAATAGAATGAAAATTCTTGACGGGCCTCAATATTTAGCTCTTTCACAAGAAGCCTATTGGAATTCTGTTCACACAGAAGAAACTTCACCATTATATAAACCGGAACTTTCTTATGATGATGCAATGGCTAATTATTTTAAACAACTACCTTATGGAATAACAGAAGAAATTGCAAAAAAAACAAATACTAATTGGGTTGATGAAGCATTACGCCAAGGCTTTGTTCAAGAAGCTAATCTTTCTGCTGCAGGCGGAAATACAAAGTCAACTTATTATCTTGGTGGAGGATACTTTGAGGAAAAAGGTGTTTTGATCGATAATAAATTTAAAAGAATAAACGGACGTTTGAATTTCAAACATAACGCAACTGAAAAATTATCTTTTGGAGCAAATACAAGTATATCACATACTATTGATAACAGGGTTCCGACAGGTTGGCAAGGAGGATTAGGAACTGCTCAAAGTCGTTCCATACCCATAATGCCAATTTATGATTCCACGGGTGCTTACTATGCTGCAAAAACCAGCGGACATTCAAACATTAGAGCAGAAATCAATAATCTAGATTATGAAGCCAGAACTATGGCAATAATAAGTAATATTTTCGGACAATACAGAATTACACCTTCTTTGTCTTTCAAGTCTGAATTTGGATTCAATAATTTTGTTTTAAGAGAATCAAAATATGAAGGATTACTTACTCAAGAAGAACAGGTTTCTACTGACAGAAGGGTTCAGGTTGATTATTGGACAGCAAAGCAGAATCTTAATTATATTAAGACTTTTAACGGTGTTCACAATGTTACAGGTTTATTAAGTTATGTTATTCAAGAAAGTAAGCAACATGATGTTTGGTTTAAGGGAAAAGATTTTCCAAGCCCATCATTAACGAATCCTACCAGTGGAGCGATCAGAACCGCCGATGATTATGCAACTGCTTTTGGTTATGTTTCTTATGTTGGAAGAATGTCTTATAATTATGCAGGAAAATATTATGCAACTTTTAGTGCGAGAGCCGATGGATCATCTAGATTTGGAAAGGATAAAAAATGGGGATATTTCCCATCAGGATCATTAGGATGGTCAATCTCTGAAGAAGAATTTATGCAAAACATTGAGTTTATTAGTTTTCTAAAATTACGAATAAGCTATGGATTTACAGGCAATTCGGAAATTGGAGACTTTAGTTATTACGGATCATATAACACCAACGATCGATATTATGGCAGTGCAGGTATTGCACCAAAAAATGTTGGAAACCCAGAGCTTAGATGGGAAAAAACAAGCCAGATTGATATTGGTTTAGATTATGGATTTTTCGATGGCCGAATTCATGGAGGAATAGATTACTATAATAAACTAACAACAGATCTTCTAATCGAAGTTAATGTACCTCAGACAAGTGGGTTTTCTAAGGCAATAACAAATATTGGTAAACTTGAAAATAAGGGTTTTGAATTTTTCATTACAACTTATAATTTGACCACAGGAAAAGTAAAATGGAATACAGATTTCAATATTAGTTATAATAAAAATGAAATAACCGAACTTCCAAATAATCAAAAAATATCCGGTATTTCGCTTGGCGGTAATTATGGTAATAATTATGCTGTTGTCGGGTATCCGGCAGGAGTTTGGGAATTAGTTGATTTTGCGGGTGTTGATCCTGAAACAGGAAAACCATTATTTATAAATCAAGAGACCGGTGAAGCAACAACCGAATATAATTATGATAGAGACGCGATTTTAACAGGTAATCCTTACCCTGAATGGATAGGCGGCTTAAATAATACTGTAACGTTTAAAAATTTCGATTTGGGAATTTTATTCACATGGTCTTTAGGCCATAACGTTTATCGTGATGATGGTAAATTTTTAGAAGGCGGAAAAATTGGTGAAAACTGGAACCAAATGCAATTTATTGAAGATAGATGGCAAAAACCCGGTGATGTTACCGATATACCAAAATTAATATTTGATGGTACGTATTCAACCTATAATACCACTCAATATCTTGATGATGCTTCTTATGTAAGATTAAAAACTTTGCAACTTGGATATACATTACCCAATAAAATTGCTCAAAAATTACATATGACAAATGTAAGGTTTTACTTTAATGCAAACAACCTGCTCACATTTACAAAATTCAAAGGCTGGGATCCTGAGGTAAATCGCGATTATAACGACAATAATAATGTTACACAAAGTGTTACTTACCTTAGTCCACCTCAGGTAAAATCGTTTACATTTGGAGTTAATATGAATTTTTAATCCTTAAAACTAAAAGAAATGAAAAAGATATCATATAAATATATATTAGTATTACTTTCGGGAGTATTTGTTTTTGCTTCTTGTCAAAAAGTTCTTGATCCTGAACCTGAAATGGTTCTTTCCGATAAAATTGCCCTTACTACTACGGTAGGTGTTCAATCCGCTTTAATGGGTAGTTATAACAAAATGCAAGGTGGTGATTTGTATGGTGGTAATATTTGGGCAGGAGGTGAAATGCTTGCCAATAATGTTAAAAAATCCGGTGAAGGTAATATCGTATTTGAAGAAACACAATTGTTAGAAAAAAATATGTCGGATGAAAATAGAATTGTTACATCACTCTGGAGCAATTCTTTTGCTCTTATTCATTTAGTTAATAGCATAATTAACGCTGTCCCCGAAATAACTGACCCTGATATTGAAAATGAAAAAGATAGAATAATCGGTGAAGCTAAATTCATTCGTGCAATGATGTATTTCGATATGATTAGATATTATGGAAATCCGAATGACGGAAATGGTGTACCATTGCTAACCGAACCATTAACAATTTTTGACCAACCCGCAAGGGCTACCAGCGAAGCAGTTTATCAACAGGTGATTGCGGATTTGATTGATGCTGCTAATTTATTACCTGAAAATAATTTCGATCGTGCGACCAAATGGGCTGCCAAAGCTATTCTTTCGAGAGTTTATTTTTATCATAAAGAATATCAGAATGCTGCTGATATTGCAACGGAAGTTATTAATAGTGATATATTTGCTCTTGTTGATAGTATGCCCTTAAATTATGCTTATGGTTCACCATCAGAAGAAGTAATTTTTGCCATGATGAGTACTTTGACAGATGCAAGTTGTGGAACATTAAACGGATATTTTCGACAAGCTCAGGGTGCAAAATTCTCTCCTTCCAACACTTTGGCCAAAATATTTTTATTTTCAGGTGGGATGGATGACAAAAGATATACCCAATTATTTAAAATTGTTAATGATAAATTGTTCTGTACCAAATTTGATGAAAGATATATGAATGTGCCGATTATAAGACTAGCAGAATTATATCTTACAAGAGGCGAATCTATTTTTAATGGAGCAAGTGTAGCAGGGATAACTGCTTTAGGTGATATCAATATTATCAGGTTAAGAGCAGGATTGCCTCCTTTGGTAACATTGAATTCCACAAGCATATATTATGAAAGAACTAAAGAACTTGCATTAGAAGGCGATAATTTCTTTAACCAAAAACGTCTTGAAAGAGAAAAAATCTCAGACTATGAGCTTCCATGGAATAATCGAAAATTACTTTATTTAATTCCAAAAAGCGAGTTGGAAGTAAATCCAAATCTTGTTCAGAATTAATCCTAAAAGATGATAAAAAAAAAGACGGCTTTTTGTAGTCGTCTTTTTTTTTATCAAAATCTCAAATACTAAAAAGAAATTCATTCAGAAGGTTTTATTTCTCTTCAAAAATAAAATATCCCCAAGGCCCTAACTCAATTTCTTCATTTTCCGAAAAACTTTTTTGTTTTCCATTAAAAATATCAATATAATTTCCAACATAATTTTCTCCGGATAAAACTATATTTTGTTCTTTATCCGTAAAATTATAAATAGCAAGTATTTTATCACTATCTTTTTCCCTTGTAAAAGCAAATACCGCTTCATCATTTGATGTTGGAATCCGTATCATTTTTCCACCAAAAGTACCGTTCCACAAGGCTTTATTGTTTTTCTTAAGAGCAAGAAGTTTTTTATAAAAATCATTAAGCTGAAATTTGTCCCAGTCAATTTGATCTTTTTCAAAAAACTCAAGCCTTCGATTAAAGGCAGCTTCTTGACCGCTATAAATAAGCGGCATTCCGGGAATTGTAGCTGAGAATGCGGCAAAAGTAAGAGCTCCGTCACCCATTCTTTCGTACTCGGTTCCATTCCATGAATTTTCATCATGGTTAGATGTAAAATGCATACGGTAGGCATCCTCCGGAAACAGGGAATCATTTTCAACAAAATATGCAGCAATATCATTCGCATTCTTTTCACCTTTTACAACATCGTTCATAATATGATGGAGGTTCCATGAATACGACATATCATAAGCTTCTTCATGATGAGGTGGCTCTTCGGCTTCGGCAAGCATAAAAACGGGCTTGATCTGATCAAGTTCCTGCCTTGCATCATTCCAAAAATCAAGAGGAACCATACCGGCAACATCGCAACGAAAACCATCAATATCTGTCTCTACTATCCAGAATTTCAAGGCATCTATCATATATTTCCTCATTTCTTCGTTATCATAATTCAAATCAACAACATCGGTCCAATCAAATGGTGAAACAAAATTTCCGGCTGAGTCTTTTGTGTACCAATCGGGATGTTCCTCAATCATTTCATTGTCCCATGCACTATGATTTGCTACCCAATCTATAATAACATGCATTCCAAGTTGATGTGCCTTATCAACAAGTTCTTTAAAATCTTTCATCGTTCCGAATTCAGGATTGACTGCCATGTAATCTTTTATAGAATAATAGCTGCCGAGAGTTCCTTTACGATTTTTCTCTCCAATTGGTTGAATCGGCATAAGCCAAATCATATCAACTCCCATTTGCTTTAGTCGCGACAAGTGTTTTTCAAAGGCTTTTAAAGTACCTTCGGGAGTATATTGACGAATATTAACTTCGTAAATATTTGAGTTCTTACTCCATTCAGGATGAACCAGTTTAGTAGCTGTTTGTTTTTTATCTTTCATTTTTTTGTTTTGGTTATTGCAGGAAGTTTGCAAAAGTAAAATAAATAATATCAGGATGATTGGGGAAATTTTTAAACAAGGATTTTTACTAATTTTTTTCATGATTTGAATTTTTTTAATATATTTATATTTAAATAGTTATTTTATATTCAATAATAAAATGGCCGCGAATACGCGAATAAATATTAGCGTATTCGCGGCTATTTATACCGGAATCAACATTATTTAGAGCATAATATTTCAAATGAATTAGCAGAAAGTTTCACATTTAAGTCTGTTCCGTTTAATGTAAATTCCGAATTGAAATTAGCTTTAAATTTTATTTCTTCAAATCTCTCGGGGATTTTTATGATAATTGTATTTTCTATATTACTATTATTAAAAATTACAACAGAAATATCGGTAAAATAGGCTCTTGCGTAAGAATAAACATTATCTGAGACAAGCAAGGTTTCAAAATCTCCAAAAATAAACTCTAAATTATTTTTTCTGATTTTAATTAACTTTTTTGCAGTTTCTTTTACTTTTATTTCTTCTTTTTTAAGATTTTTGAAACGCATCATTCTTCGGTTATCGGGATCATTACCACCCGGATCGCCGATTTCATCGCCGAAATAAATAACCGGAACTCCGGGAATTGTCATCAGAAAAGCTGTCAGGCTTGAAAGTTTTTTGTATCCCACAGGGTTTCCAACACCAATTTCTCTTGTCCAGCCTGCAAGCTTGCTGTCTTCATTAAACGAAAGATCGCCACCGGCAAGAGAAATAAATCTCGGACGGTCTTGATTTCCTGTTATATAACCCATAAGATTATGATTTCCATAATATTTCAAGCTTTCTTCAAGCGAAGTATTTAATCGGCCGAATGATTCATTATCACGGGCAAATACTGCAACAGCATCATCATAAACATTGAAATCGAATTGTGCATTTAGTTCTCCTGAATTTACATAAGAACTGATTAATTCGGAATTTCCATAAGTTTCACCAATTTGATAAAGAACTTTCTTTTGAGGAATCATTATTTGGCTTTTAATTTTTTTGGTTAATGTTCGCCAAAAAATTTCCGGAATATGTTTAGTGGCATCATGACGGAAGCCGTCAAGATTATATTCTTCTAACCAAAAAATTGCCGAATCGGTAAGCATTTCAACTACTTCCGGTTTTGAAAGATCTAAAGTCGGGAGAAAAACATCAAACCATGTTGTTAAACGATGCTCGTCCCATTTTTCGGTGTTTAAAGAACCATCAGGAAGATAAAGGTTTGTTGCCCAGTCGTTATGCTTCTGATAAACCGGATGCTCCTGATGAACATGATTCGCTACAAAATCTAATAAAACATTCAAACCGTGTTCGTGAGCAGTTTCAACTAATTCTTTTAATTCGTCGGAAGTCCCATATCTATAGTCGATTTTTGTAAATGAAACCGGCCAGTAACCATGATATCCCGAAAATTTTGTCCGTGGTTCGGGCCATAAACCAAAAGCTCCTTTTGGATTTTGAACAAGCGGTGAAATCCAAATTGTATTAATTCCAAGATCATTAAAGTAGCCATCTTTAATTTTTTGAGTTATCCCAATAATATCTCCGCCCATATAATTCGCTTTTGGAAGAATTTCCGGGTCATCGACAGGTTCGTCATTTTTAGGATTTCCATTATTAAACCTGTCAACGAAAGCATTATATAAAATATTTGAATGATGGTCAAAACGATTTAGTGTTTCAGCTTTCAGAATAATTTTTCCGTTTTTTAAAGGAATTAAAATATCATTTGAAACACCATTTTCATTGAAAGCCCAAACCCGAATATATGATCGTTCTAATTTTTTTGCCTGGTCGGGAATATTTATAAAAACAGTATTCTCATTTATTTTATAAAAATCTGATGGAAGCTTAAAATTCTGCCAAAAAATCATGAACTCTTCGACTTGATTTTTATATCCGATTTTCACCTTTCTTTTTAAAACTTTTTCGGTAAACAAAATTGGAGTTTTGTCAATATTTTTTCCACCCACAGTTAGCAAAGAATTGAAACCCCCAACATTATTATCAATTGAATCGGGATTATTGGGATCAAGTTTCCAATTTCCATCCGTTACAAATTGATATTGATAAGTTCCGGGGTTTAGTAAAATTTTAGACTCCCAAATTCCATTGGTGTTCTTCATATTACCGGCATTTGGATTCCATCCATTCATTTCGCCGGCAAATTGCACGGTTTTATAATTTTCAGCTTTTGGATTAAAAGACAATTTTACTTTTTCCTTTTCAGATTTTTTTGCAAGCAATGAATATGGAACTCCATTTATCCAACAATTTACGACTGTTAATTTCGGCAGTTCATCATTAGAAATCATTGTAAGTATTTCATTATTATCCGATAAACTTAAACCTCTGTTTTTTTCACAAGTTACCGAATCAATTCTTTCAACATTATTAAAATAATCATCAAGAAAAACAAAAGTTGTGTCGATATTTAAATCAATTGGGCTTGCTAATCCAAATATTTCCGAGTCATTGGTATATTTTAAATCAAATTTATTGCTGTTACATGAGAAAAAGGTAATGGCAATTATTGTTATTATTATTGTAAAAATTCGATTCATAATTATTGATTTTAAAATGTTTTTTATTAGCAAGTTGAATGTGTATGTTTTATTATTTTATTTTTTTCTTTAATCCAATTATCATGAAGTTGGCCCCATTTTGAACTTGAATTTCCAAGTCTCCCTGCTTGCCTTGGGTGGCATAAAGGAATCACTTCATAATCTTTATCATTTATTTTTAATTTATGTGCCTTCCCGTATTTATCAAAACTATCTCCAAAGTCGGACAACTTTTTAAATTTGTTATTTGTGAAATATTTTAAGAAATATCTGATTGGCTCATCTCCAAGAAGTAAAATTGTTTTAGCACTAGAATGGATTAATTCGTTTAAAATTTCTAGTCGTCTTTTGTCTGAATTCAATTCTTTTCTATCAAAGTCTGGTATTGTTGGGAAATTAAGATTAAATTTCTCAATTAGTTCAATTGTGTAGTGTTTTTCAATGGCTTTTTTTTGTTTTTTATTTACACGAGAGTAGGGAATAAGGTCGCATAACCATGAGTTATTTCTATTTAGGTTTAAAGGTTTTAGATACAAATTATCAAGCACTCTACCTGATGGTCCATTCAAGTTATTATTTTTTGGAACTTCAAGTTTTCCTAGTTCATTTGGAATTTTTATTTTATCAATTATTTTTTTTGCATTTTCACCAGTCCAAAAAATTTCCGGTTCGCTATCTACAGCCATTGCTTGAACCTTGGTTTTTCCATTATTATCAAACCATTTTGCATGTACAGCACTAGCGTAAACTCCAAGGACAAAAGCTTTCTTAGGATTTCTGTTATTTTGTTGAACTTTCTTAAGGTCTTGACCAAATGGAAATTTATATCGTTGCTTCATGTTTTTTTTCAGTAAACGTTAATTAATTAAAAAGCTCAACAATCATTGCTGACTTCGCCGGGATGGAAATTTTATCTAAATCAAGTTTTTCACCTGAAATTATTTCATTTCCTGAATTAAATTCTTTCAAATTTTCCGCAAATCTTTCATTCGTAAAAGTTTGTTCTTTGTCAGAATTATTTAAAATCACCATAACCGATTCCTCATCATTGTATCTAAAATAAACATAAACACCGTTTTCTGGGATAAAATGTTTTAATTTCCCGGTATGGATAACTTCTTTATTTTTTCTCCAATTCAATAAATTGCTCAGATAATCAAAGGCTTCATTTTGCTCTTTAGTTCTTCCTTCTTTTGTAAAAGAATCGGTTTTATCACCTTCCCATCCACCAGGAAAATCTTTTCTAATATCGCCATGCCCCTTGTGTTCTTGACCAGTCATAAGAATTTCTGTTCCATAATAAATTTCGGGAATTCCGCGTGTTGTTGCAAGAAAAGCCATCGTAAGTTTATATTTGTCAAGGTTTTCATTAACTTTTGTATAGAAACGGTCGCCATCATGATTATCAGGAAAAATAACTAAATTTTCGGGTTTTCCAAATAAAAAATCCTTACCCAAGGCATCATATAATTTTACAATACCATTATTCCAATCATCTTTTTCGTTGAAGGCTACACTTATGGCATACATCAAAGGAAAATCAAATACATTTTTCAGATGTGATTCATATCCATCTTCATTGTTTGATCCTTCTTGCCAATAAGCTACATTAGCAGGATCAGGTAACCACGATTCTCCAACAACATTAAAATCAGGATATTCAAAGTTTATTCGCTTCATCCATTCAGCCATAAACTCTTTAAATGAATAAGGATAAGTATCCATTCTAATACCATTAAGATCAGCGTATTCAATCCACCAGATACTATTTTGTATTAAATAATTTGCCAGAAATTTATTATTCTGGTTTAAATCGGCCATTGTAACATCAAACCATCCTTTTAACATTTTATTTTTATCGAATTCAGAAGCATAGGGATCGGTTACAGTTCCACCTCTGTAATTTGAACGTGTAAATTCTGGCCATTGATTGTACCAGTCGTTCATAGGCAAATCATTTTCCCACCAATATCCTGTTCCGCAATGATTGAAAACCATATCCATTATTACTTTAATATCTGTTTTATGGGCTTTTTCGACAAGATTTACATAATCATCGTTGTTTCCAAAACGAGGATCAATTTTATAAAAATCAGTAATTGCATATCCGTGATAAGAATATTTTGGCATATTGTTTTCAAAAACCGGATTAATCCAAATTGCTGTAATTCCTAAATCTTTCAGATAGTTTAGATGGTCGTCAATTCCCTTTAAATCACCTCCATGACGGCCGTTAGGGTTGTTTCGTTCAGCCTTTTCCTTCATTCCCGAAACATCATCATTCGATTCATCACCGTTGGCAAAACGGTCGGGCATAAGCAAATAAATTACATCCGAAGAATTAAATCCTTGCCTTTCTTCCGAATATTTTCTTCGTTTCTTTAATTCATAATTATAGGTTTGAATAATTTTTTCTCCTTTCATGAATTTAATTTCAAAATTTCCGGGTAGAGCATCAATAGAAATTTCAAAATTTAAAAAAAGATAATTCGGGTTTTCAACCGAAATACTTTCATTCAATTTCACTTCAGGGTAATTAATTACAACTTTAGTTTCCGAAATATTTTTTCCATAAACCATCAATTGAAGCTTATTGCATTTCATGCCTGACCACCAAAACGGAGGTTCAACTCTTTCCAAAGTAATTTCAGCAGCTTGCGAAAAATTCAGAAAAAATAAAGCAGTAAAAAACAGAAGGATTTTTGGGAATAAGTTTATTTTTTTCATAATCGTTTGAGTTATGTAGATTTTATGATTTTACCAATCTATAAAAATACAGTATTTTTTCGAATTTCAGGTTAAAGAATTTAATAAAATTTAAAATTTGATTATTAGCTACATTGTTGTAAAATAACAATTTAACCATCTAACAATTTAACATTTAATTAAATAAAGGAAAACCATTTTTTATTAATCTGATATTTTGTTTTTTATCATTGATTTTCAATAATTTCTTCAAATATTTCGACAGCTTCTTTAACAAACTTCGGGCAAAGTTGCATGGTGAGATTATTATTTTTAATATATTCTTTTTCGTTTTCAATACAAAAATCGTAACCGAGAAGTTCTTTACATTTCAGGAATTTATTTCTTTTCTTGAATTCCTTTAAAAAATGATTGGTCAGTTTTTCAGTTCTATCAATTGCTTCCTGATCGTCTGCAATTATTCTTCCGTGTTTTAAGCCAATGAGCATCAATGCCCCGGAAACAGCCCCACAAATTTCACCCGTTTTATTTATTCCTCCCCCAAAGGCGCTGGAAAGCAGGAAAGCTGTATTTCTATCCAAACCAAATTGCTCACAATAAACAGATAACACGGATTGGCAACAATTGAGTCCCTTTTCAAATTCTTGTTCAGCTTTTATAATTTTATTCATCCCTTATATTTCTTTTAAAATTGCAGCCCAATTTCCTTTAATCTCAAGCGAAATGGATCCTTTATAATTATTTACTTTTCTATTATTTAAAATATCAAAAATCGGTTTGTTGGAATTAATATTTAATTCTACCTTTTGTTTTTGATTATCATTATTAAGAACTACAAAAATTGTTTCACCTTTATAAGTCCTTGAGAAAGCATAAATTTTATTATTATTAGTTTTTAGAGTTTTAAAATCACCTAATTGCAAAGCAAGATTTGAATTTCTAATATTAATCAATTTTTTATAATGCTTCTTCAAATTGAGGTTTGCCTTGACTTCATTATTCTTCTTTCTTTTCTCTCCATTTGGCAAATATTTTTCATCATCATAGCAAATTTCTTCCCAGATCATTGGTTTGCGGCAACATGGATCATTTGCACCCCACATTCCAATTTCATCTCCATAATAAATCATTGGTGCTCCCGGATAAGTCATTTGAAAAACCACCATTAATTTTAGAATTTCATAATCTTCAGCCGATGGTTTTCCTGTTTTATAATTCTGATTTCCTGCTTTAGAGTCATTAAAATATGGTTCCCAAACAAGAAAATTTGCTTTGCCTTTATTTAAAATTCTTGAACTTGGGCGATCGGTATCATGACTTCCGAGAAGGTTTTGTGATACAAAAGTTGCATTTTCAGAAAAAGCATTTCTTAAGTTTTCAAGCAAGGAATCAAAATCAGATGTTTTCAAGTTTTTATTAATAAAATATTCGCTACTGATAAACTGGAAATTATAATTAATTACAGCATCAAATTCATCTCCATTTAAATACGGAAGTATTTTTGGCGTTGAGTCAATAATTTCCGCTGTAATATATGCTTCTGGATTTATTTTTTTCACATGTTTTCGCCAGTCCTTCCAAAATGGGTGAGCTATGCAATAAGCCACATCAAGCCGCCAGCCGTCAATACCTTTGTTAGTATTTCCGTTTCCATCAGGATCCATCCATCTTTTTGTAATATCGAAAATATACTTTTTTGGCCCGGCAACAAGTCCATTACTATCTTCACGCAATTCGGGCATATCTTTTATTCCCCACCAAGCCACATATTCAAGGTTTGTGTTTTTTATTGTATCTTCCCATGATTTTATTGTAAACCAATCCTTAAACCGTGAATTCTGTTGGTTTTTCATAACATCCCGAATCGCAAAATTATTGTACCCTACGTGATTAAAAACTCCATCAAAAATAATTTTCATTCCACGTTTATGAACTTCTTCGATCAATTTCAAAGCTAATGAATCAGCCGAAGTCCATTTCCAAGTTGAAGGATCATCGGGGATTTCATTTTCAATAATTTTTTTATCCTCCTCGGGATTCGGTCCAAAAGTCGGGTCAATATGATGATAGTAAGCAATATCATATTTGTGAAGTGATGGAGCCGTAAAAACCGGGTTTAGATAGAGGGCTGTAATTCCAAGGTCTTTCAGATAATCCAGTTTATTGATAATTCCCTGAATATCGCCACCATAACGACGACGGCTAATGTTGTACCAAAGATCTTCACCGTTTTCTTTTTCATAAGCTTGGAGTTCATACCAATCGGAATTCCATGGGTGAACCTGCCAGGGTTCGATTAATTCGTGTGGCCAGCAACCTTTTTGATCAATCAATTTCGGATCGTTAGCGGTATCACCATTGCAGAATCTATCAGGAAAAATCTGATACCACACAACTTGTTTGGGCCAGTCTGAAAAACAGGAATTTATTTCTTCACCAACAAGTGTTTTTCTTTTATTTTTTTCGGAACAAGAAATCATTAAGACTAAAAAAATGTAAACAAAAAATCTAAGTCCCGTTGAAACGGAGCTTAGACCCTGCAACTTTATTATTTTTGATTTCATTGAAAGAATTTAGATAATTTAAAATCAAGACAAATGTAAACAAAAAAGACTGTTTTTTCATTTCTAAATATCTTAGAATTGTTGAAAAAAACCAACATTTATTTATTGCTTTCGGGTCAATATATACAAGCAATAAATACAGGGATTTAACAAAGTTTTCTTTTGAAAAAAAATAGATGCAATTATTAAAATTTGAGTATAATATTTCAAACAAAAATTGTAATTTTGTATCTCAAAAACAGTGTTATAAAAATATGAATAAAGATAAGGTTTTACATGATTGCTGGAAAGAATTGTATCCAAATGCATCGACATATAAACTTGAGGAATTCATTAAAGAATTATCAATTATAAAATCAGAGATTAAAGTTGAACCACATGAACCCGAATGGTATAAAGATGCTATTATTTATTCGATATATGTTGATCTGTTTAATGAAAATTTCCGGGGCATAGAAGAAAAGCTTGATTACTTAAGCGATTTAGGTGTTAATTGTTTATGGTTATTACCGATTCTTGAATCACCAATGCGGGATGCAGGTTTCGATATTAGCGATTACCGAAAAATTCGTCCCGAGATTCTCGGAGTACCGGATTATGCAAGCGATGAAGAGAAGAATGCGGTTTTTGCCAAATTTCTTAAAAGTGCTCATAATAGAGGAATAAAAGTGATTTTCGATATTGCTTTAAACCATACTTCCGATCAACATTCCTGGTTTATTGAGTCAAGGAAAAGTGATGATAATCCCTATAGAAATTATTATATCTGGAGCAAAAACACAGATTTATACAAAGAAACACGACTGTTATTTGAAGGGATGGAGCCAAGCAATTGGGAGAAAGATGGCGATTGGTATTATTTTCATAGGTTTTTCGGTTTTCAACCTGATTTAAATTATAAAAATCCTGATGTTTTACTTGAAATGTCACGAGTCCTTCTTTATTGGCTTAAGATAGGGGCTGATGGTTTTAGGGCAGATGCGATTCCATATCTTTGGAAAGAAGATGGTACTACTTGCGAAAATCTACCTCAAAACCACCTTATTGTGCGGTTCTTTAGAGCATCTCTGGATTTTATCCGGCCAAATACTTTATTATTGGCAGAGGCATGCCAAAAACCTAATGAGGTGGTGAAGTATTTTGGTGATAATAACGAATGTAATGCAGCTTATAACTTTCCTTTAATGCCTCAAATGTTTAAGGCAATTGCTATGCAAAATAAAGAACCGATTTTACACACTCTTAGTCCGGAAGTTACTCCCGAAATCCCAAGAGATGCCCAATGGTTAACATTTTTGAGATGCCACGATGAGTTAAGCCTTGAATTAGTTTATGTTAGCGAAGACGATAGAAAATATATTCACGAAAATTATTGTAAAAATCCAAAATGGGACTTTCGTTTGGGACAAGGAATTTCTGCACGTTTGGCTGAGTTATTTGATCGTGATGAAAGAAAAATTGCACTTGCTTATTCAATAATGCTTACCTTGCCGGGAACTCCAGTAATTTATTATGGTGATGAATTTGGGAAACTTAACGACGAAATTTACTATAAAGAAATGATAAAAATGACCGGAAAAGACGATACAAGATTTTTGGTCAGGGGGAAAATTGATTGGGAAAAATTAAAAAATAACATGGAAAATCCCCAAAGTTTTTCTTATAAGGTTTTTAAGAAATTATCTACACAAATTAAAACTCGAAAAAAATATAAATGTTTCGGAAGAGGGAAAATTGAATGGATCAATTTATCGGATGATAAAGAAAATCCTGTCAATGAGTTATTATCATATTTTAGAATTTGTGAAAACGAAAGATTGCTGATTATAAACAATTTGTCTTCTGAAAAAAAACTGATAAAAATTTCTGAATTAATAAATACTGATGATGAAAGAGATATTTTGGGTCAGAAAATGGACTTCACAAAAAATCATAATCAACTTACTATTAATTCTTATAGTTATCTGTGGATAAAAGATAATAAATTGAATCTAAAATTATAAGAATACCCTTTATGTCAAAATATAAATTTGATGCTGTAATATTTGATCTCGACGGCGTAATTACTAAAACAGCTCTTGTACATTCTCGTGCTTGGAAAAAAATGTTTGATGATTATTTAAAAAGCAGAGAAGAAAGATTTGGTGAAAAATTCAAGGAGTTTACGCATGCTACTGATTATCTGACTTATGTTGACGGAAAACCGCGATATAAAGGAGTTGAATCATTTCTATTATCCCGTGGAATCGAGATTCCGTTGGGAGAACCTTCTGATGATTTTGAAAAAGAAACAATTTGTGGTGTCGGTAACAGGAAAAATTTTGCGTTTAACGAAATTTTAAAAACCGAAGGTGTTGAAATTTATAATTCTACTCTTGACTTAATAAAAAAACTGAAAGCCGAAAAAATTAAAGTGGGTGTAGCTTCTTCGAGCAAAAATTGTGAAGCTGTACTCAAAGCTGCATCTCTGTTAGATTTTATGGAAACACGTGTTGATGGTGTTGTTTCTGCTGAGATAGGACTTCATGGAAAACCTGAGCCAGATATTTTTACGATGGCTTGCGATAATCTTGGTGTTGATTACGATCGGGCTGTTGTTGTTGAGGATGCTGTTTCGGGAGTACAAGCAGGAAAGAAAGGGAATTTTGGGTTGGTTCTTGGAATTGCAAGAGAAAACAATGAAAAAGAACTCAAAAAAAACGGTGCCGACATTGTAGTTAAAGATATTTCCGAAATTGGATTTGAAGGCATAGTTGACTGGTTTGAAAGTGGATTGGAAAAAAATATGTGGCAGATCAGCTACGATGATTACGATCCAAATAAAGAGCGATCGAGAGAAGCTCTTCTTGCTGTCGGTAACGGTTATTTCGGAACCCGCGGGGCAATGGAAGAATCATCTGCCAATAAAAATAATTATCCGGGAACATATTTAGCAGGTGTTTACAATCGTTTAAAATCAAAAGTTGGCGACAGATTAATTGAAAACGAAGATTTTGTAAACTGCCCTAATTGGCTTCTTTTTAATTTCAAAATCAATGATAGTAATTGGGTAGATATAAATGAAACAAAAATTCTTCATATAAATAGAATATTAAATTTCAAAAATGGACTTCTTTCCCGGGAAATGATCATTAAAGATAAAAACGGTAATGAAACCGAGATTGAATCACAACGTATTGCAAGCATGGATAATCCTCATCTTGCTGCCATTCAATATTCAATTAAACCATTAAATTATTCCGGAAAAATAACCATAAAAACCGGAATAAACGGGAATTTAATAAATGATGGGGTTGATCGTTATAAACAATTGAATCAAAAACATTTAAAACCCTTTGCCGAAGGTGGAGAAAATAAAAATGCTTTTGTAGTAGTTAAAACAACACAATCAGATATTGAAATTGCCGAAGCTTATAAAATAGATTCTTACTTTGACGAGAAAGTTATTGATAAGGCTGTTTATGAGAATGTCATTTCCGAGGGCGAAGCTTACACTTTAATTAGTAACGAAACCGGGAAAAATGTTTCATTTAAAATTGAGAAAATCGTAAGCATTTTTACATCAAGGGATAAGAATGTTAAAGCTCCTCTTCTTGAAGCAGAAAAGCTTTTAGAAAATCAAACAAATTTTGATAATATTCTGATTGCAAGTGAAAGAAAATGGCAGGAGTTATGGGACGAAATTGACATAAAACTTGAAGGTGATCGCTTAGCTCAAAAATTATTGCGTCTTCATTTATATCATTTGATGATAACGATTTCACCCCATAATAAAAATATTGATGCCGGAATACCGGCTCGTGGCCTTCACGGTGAAGCCTATCGCGGACACATTTTTTGGGACGAATTATTTATTCTTCCATTTTATAACATTCATTTCAAAGAGGCTGCAAAATCTGTTTTAATGTATCGTTTTCGCCGACTTAACGAAGCCAGAAAATATGCAAAAGAACATGATTTTGAGGGGGCGATGTTCCCTTGGCAAAGTGGCAGCGATGGCAGGGAAGAAACTCAAATTGTCCACCTCAATCCTTTAACAGGCGAGTGGGGTGACGATTACAGTTGTTTACAAAGACATGTATCCCTTGCTATTGCTTATAATATTTGGCAATATTTTCAGACAACAAATGATAAAGATTTTATTGAAAAATACGGGGCCGAAATGTTTTTTGAAATTTGTCGTTTTTGGGCAGGAAAAGCAATTTTTAACAAATCAAAAGAGCGTTACGAAATAGAAAACGTAATGGGGCCCGACGAATTTCACGAAAAATATAAAAATGCAAAACAGGGTGGATTTAAAGATAATTCGTACACAAATATTATGCTGGTTTGGATGTTAAAAACAGCTTTTAAAATAATCGAATTACTTGATAATAAAATAAAAACTGCACTTTTTGAAAAAATAAAACTTTCTAAAGAAGAACTTTCAAAATGGAAGGATATAGTGAAAAAAATCAATCTAATAATTTCTGATGATGGGATAATTTCACAATATGACGGATATTTTGATTTATTAGAATTAGATTGGGATGCTTATCGCGAAAAATACGACAACATCTACAGAATGGACAGAATTTTAAAAGCAGAAGGAAAATCGGCAGGTGATTATAAGGTTGCCAAACAGGCAGATACTCTGATGACTTTCTTTAACCTTGCTAAATCTGAAGTTGATGAAATTCTTAAAAACCTTGATTATTTGTTGCCTGAAAACTATGTTGAAGAAAATTTAAAATATTACCTACAACGAACTTCCCATGGATCAACCTTAAGCCGTGTTGTGCATGCATATTTGGCAAATCTTATCGGCGATAATGAACTAAGCTGGAAATTGTTTCATGATGCCTTGACAAGTGATTATAATGATATTCAGGGTGGAACAACAGGTGAAGGAATTCACACAGGAGTTATGGCTGGAACAATATTAATTACAATAATGTCGTATGCCGGATTGGATTTTCGATCGGGAGAAATAAAAATAACACCAAATTTACCAAAGCACTGGAGAAAACTATCCTTTAATTTTCATTTTAAAGGAATTAAATATTCCTGTGAAATATCCGGTAAAGACGTTGCATGCAACGTCTCTGCAACCGAAGCAATAAATTTTAAATAATAAACAATGTTAGGAGATATATTATTAATTTCAGAAAAGCATCAAAAGGCTGCTAAAAAGATTCTTAAAAAAGTTTTAAAAGAAAAAAAAGAGAAATATATTGTGGCAATCTCAGGTGAATCAGGTTCCGGGAAAACTGAGTTGGCTCATGTCCTGGCAAAAATGCTTCGAAAAGAAGGAATATTTGCAAAGCCGATTCATATCGACAATTATTACAAAGTTCATCCTCTTGAAAGAACCGAATGGAGAAAATGCCATGGAATTGAAAATGCCGTTGGCTTAAATGAGTATGACTGGGATACAATCTATAAAAATATTGATGATTTTAAAAACAATAAAAAATCAACAATGCCTTGTATAGATTTAGTTACGGAACAAGTTGACAGCCTGACTACCGAATTTGAGGGAATTGACATGCTTATTATTGATGGCTTATATGCAATTAACACTCCTGGTGTGGATTTGGGTATTTTTATTGAATTAACCTACCACGACACAAAAAAAGCACAAATAGTCCGCGGTAAGGAACCTCAAAATGAATATAGAATGAAAGTCCTTGAAAGAGAGCATCAGGTTGTTCAATCAATAAAGCCTAAAGCACGGCTTTTGGTAACTAATGATTATGATGTTGTTGATGCTTTTTAAACCATACATTATATTTCCACAAAGAATTTTTTGTACATTTACAAAATTGATGAATGATTGATTTTTGAGACATTTATTTTTCAGCAAAAAATCAACTGAATTTGTAGATGTTTTTGAAAATTTTCATAAAAGAATATTAAAATGAAAAAAATATTAGCTATTGATGATCAGAAGAACAATTTATTAATGATCAAAGAGGTTATTAAAAAATTTCTGCCCGATTGTTATTTGTTAACGGCTCAATCTGGTAAAGAAGGTATCGAAATTGCTCAAAAGGAACAACCTGATACCATAATTCTTGATATTATTATGCCGAAAATGGATGGATATGAGTCATGTGCCGAATTAAAATCAAATGAATTAACAAAACATATTCCGGTGATTATGCTGACGGCAATAAAAATTGATACCGAAAGCAAAGTTAAAGGACTTAATTCGGGTGCCGATGCATTTCTTGCGAAACCAATTGACTTCGCCGAGTTTTCAGCCCAAATCAAAGTAATGTTACGTATTAAAGAAGCTGAAGATAAACTGCGTCAGGAAAAGTTCGATCTTGATGGACTTGTTAGGGAAGGTTTAAAAGATCTCACTTTAATTAATAAAAAATTGCAAAAGGAAATATCTGATCATAAGCAAACAGAAAAAATATTACAGAAATCAGAAAATGAATTGCGATCAATATTTAAAGCAATGAGAAACATTGTGGTCGAACTTGATTACAATGGAAAATATATTAGTATTGCGCCCTCATCACCTGATCTTTTATACAAACCATCAAATAAACTTATTGGAAAAACTATGCATGACGTTTTTCCAAAATCTGATGCAGATAAATTCCTTAAATTAGTAAGGGAAAGCCTTGATAAAAACAAAACCGAGAAATTAATTTATAAGTTAATAATAAAGGATAAATTAATATGGTTTGAAGGAACTGCAACGCCAAAAACTAAAAACACAGTAATTTTCATTGCCCAAGATATAAGCGAGCGTAAGTTGGCAGAAAGTGAATTAAATATTCAAAAAGCATATTTTAAACATTTTTTTAATGTAGCTCCGGTTTCAATTGCCATTTTAGATAAAAATGAACGAATAATTCAAATAAACAAAGAATTTACAAATCTTTTTGAATTTACCGAAGAAGAAGCAAAAGGCAAATTAATTAATGATTTAGTGGTGCCGCCGGACTTTTTTAGTGATGGAGAAAAGAATACTAAGTCAGCCCTTAATGGTCAATTTGTATATAATGAAACTGTTCGCCAAACAAAAAGCGGGAAACGACTCAATGTTTTAGTAATTGGGAAATCAATTACTCTCGGAGAAGATCAAATAGGAATTTATGCAATTTACCAGGATATCACCGAAAAGAAAAAAACAGAAGCAGCTCTTCTTCAAAGTGAAAAGAAAATGAGAGCCATCCTTGACTCATCGCCTGATATAATTATTCAATTTGATACTGACCTAAAATTTCAATGGGCTAATAAAGTAGTTAGAGATGCATTCCCGAATGTTTATGGAAAAACATGTAAAGAAGCTATTCTGGGAACAAAGGAAATGTGCAAAAATTGCCCGTGCTTGAAGTCATTATCTTCAGGCATACCAGAAAGAGAAATTATACTTCATAAACAAGCAAAAATAGCCTCAAGTAAAGTTAATTATTGGGATACAGTTGCTGTACCTATAAAAGATGATGAGGGTAATATCGTAAGTATTATTGAAATTGCAAGAGATATTACCGAAAAATCTATTGCTGAAAACGATTTAAGGAAATATGCAAATGAGTTAAAAGAACGAAATGAAGAATTGGATGCTTTTGCTCATACTGTCGCCCATGACCTTAAAAATCCACTGGGAATTGTTATAGGATTTTCAGAGTTAATTGATGAGGGATTTTCAGAACTTACTGAAAATGAAATTTGCACCTACGTCAAAACAATTAAAAAAGACAGTATCAAAATGAATAGCATTATCGAGAATTTACTTTTATTATCCAGTTTGCGAAAAACAGAGATTAAAACCGAAACGCTTAATATGAGTAATATAGTTAATGAAGCAATAGAACGCAATTATAATAATATCGAAAAAAGCAATTCTGAAATTATTTTTCAGGATAAATTACCTACTGCTTTAGGATTTTCTCCATGGGTTGAAGAGGTTTGGACAAATTTAATCAGTAATGCCATAAAATATGGAGGCAATCCTCCTAAGATTGAAATTGGTGCAAATAAAAACAAACCGGAGAATATTGCCGATGGCGAAATTCGTTTTTGGGTCCGCGATAATGGAAAAGGTATTTCCACCGAAAACCAAAAACTTTTATTTAAGCAATTTGAACGTCTTGAGGAAACTAAAATAGAAGGACATGGTTTAGGATTATCAATTGTAAAACGAATAATTGATAAGTTAGGAGGCCGGATTGGTGTTGAAAGCGAAATAGGAAAAGGAAGTACTTTCTTTTTCACTCTTCCATGTGAAGCTGTTTAATTTTTATAATCATTGAGAACAATGAATTAAATTTCTATGTTTATAAAAAGCACAGAAACAGTGAAAAAAAATGAGAAGAAATGAATTTCCGATTATTCCGATTATATTGAGATATTCAAAACTTCATTATTCAAAATTCCTTGTTCGGTATTCAGTATTATAACTGAAGTTTCGCACTTTCATTAGAAATATTTAATATTTTAAAATAGCTTTTTATATGGTTTGAAATAATTGTCTGCGGTTCTCTGAGTATCCTTTGAGGCACTTTAGCTATTACACCGAGAATCACAATGAAAACTCCATCCCGAAAACTTTCAGCGATTTTTTACTTATAAGTTAATTTAGGATAATATCCATTATAAAGCAGATAAACTGTGTTTTAAACACGTGGAAATTATATTAATATATGGCGAATTAATAAGGTAATAAGGTTTTTGACAATGCATTAACGATTCCTACTAAGGTAAATTCACCTTTGATAAGGTTTCCAATAAAAACCTTATTTATATATTTTTAACCTTAGTAAA
>Ga0222665_1000457_pt1 | contig 24667 bp, 12 predicted proteins | sample AntAcemetagen653_FD_179853 | JGI IMG/M metagenome (GOLD analysis project Ga0222665, IMG submission 179853) | Saline water microbial communities from Ace Lake, Antarctica - #653 | ecosystem: Environmental > Aquatic > Non-marine Saline and Alkaline > Saline | place: Antarctica: Ace Lake...
GACGGACATCAACAAGTAGAGGACTCCTATTCTTGCGATTAGTTGAACAGGCAGTGATAACAGCACCTGTATCATATGAAAAAATTATTAATGAAAATCACGGGAGATGATCGGATACCCCATTTTACACAATATATTGGTGCATTGATTGAAGATAAATTATGGCTCACATTAGGTGTGCGTTGGGATAATCAAAACCATTATGGAAATACTCTAAATCCCAGGTGTGGCCTTGTTTACAAACCGTATGAAAGTAATGTAATCAAAGTTTTATATAATGAAGCTTATCGTGAAGGTAATGTTTTTGAACTTACGGGAAAGCCTGAACTTGATCCGGCCAAAATGCGTGGCGGTGAAATTTCTTTCCATCAAGGATTTGGCGAGCATGTCCAAACGGAGTTTGTTTATTACAATAATACGGTTTCCAATTTTCTTGGATCAGTTGGCTCCATAATTGGTGAAAATGTAACCTCAGTTGAAAGTCAAAATGTGCAGGGTATTGAAAATCTTACACGTTTTAGTGCTAACAGATTTTCAGGCTTTTTTAATGCTGCTTATATCCTATCGGCCAAACAAAAAGCAACCGATAAAACTACCGGAGAGAAAGTCAATGTTGATCTATTGGGTTTGCCATATCATAGGTTTTCATTAGGCCTGAGTTATGAAATTTCACAACATTTTGGCGTAAGTATCCTAAATCATTATATAGGATCAATGGATGCAATAGGCGGATCTTCCGGAAAAAAAATCACTTTTGACAGCTATAATGATATGTCGTTAACTTTCCAGTTTAAATCATACACTCTAACCAATGATTCAAATTTAACTTTCTATATTTCTGTTAAGAATTTATTGGATCAGGAATATTATCATCCGAATATTCGCAGAAGTGGTACTGAAAAGTTTTTGCAAAATGGTCGTTATTTAATAGCACGTGTGGCTATAAATCTGAAAAGCAGTAAATGAAAAGTTAAAGATTTAGAATTTGGTAGATAGTCTGTAAGTTAAATAGTTTGTTAAAATCCCATCAACAAAAAAACATGAAACTCAAAACCAAATTAAGTTTAGAGAATATTAAGCTACAGTTAGATGAGATAAAAACATGCTGGAAAATGACAATGGATATGTTATTGATTAAAATCAAGATACTAAAAGGACATTTAGGTGGTATTCCCGAATATCTTCAGTTGGAAAACCATGCTAATATGTATGATTTTGAAGAAGCACTTAATACATTAAAAAAATTAATTATTGTGATTACCCCAAAAGAAAAAACCTGATAATAAACCAAATATATATTTTATAACATGATTTCAGCAAAAAATTAAAATTATTGGAAATTTTATTATATATTTGACTTTGAAAATGCATTAAATGCCTTTGTAAAATTAAAAGAAGCTATTAACAAAAACAAATAAGCTTGACATGGAAGAAATAAATATTTTTGAGAAAACAGTCCTCATTGTTGATGACACACCTGAGAACATAGATATACTTAATGACCTTCTCAGAAAGTTTAAACGTAAAGTTGCCCTGAATGGGGAAAGGGCATTAAAAATCGCTCTCACCGACAATCCTCCGGATATCATATTACTTGATGTAATGATGCCGGGAATGAGCGGCTATGAAGTATGTGAAGAATTAAGAAAAGACGAACGCACCAAAGAAGTTCCGATAATTTTCCTTACAGCAAAGGCTGAAAAAGAAGATGTTATTAAGGGATTTGAACTTGGCGCTCAGGATTATGTAACAAAACCTTTTGACGCCCGCGAGTTGATGGAGAGGGTTAAAACCCATTTGGAACTTAAGACTCAAAGAGAAATGTTAGAATCAATGAATGATATCCTTGAGGAAAAAGTCCGGCAAAGAACCATGCAATTACAGGAGTCAAACGACAAACTCGAACATGCCAATCAAAAACTGATTGTACTGGATGAGGCAAAATCGACATTTCTGAGAATGATCAGTCATGAGGTACGCACACCCTTAAATGGTATTGTTGGAGCCTCCTACTTTTTGAAAGATTCATTTGGAGATGATGAAGAAATGAAGGATTTCGTTGACATGTTGGCCATTTCATCTGAGAGGCTCGAAAAAGTATCATACCTTGCACTAATTATAACCGAACTACAAGCTAATCTGATTAAACTTTCCATAAAAGAAGAAAACATCTTTGAGATGTTGTCGTCTGCAATCAGCAATATTGAAGATGATGCAAAAAAGAGGAATATAATATTCAATACCGATAATGTTGTCAGAAACTTGGAAATCAATTCAGAACGCGGGCTAATCATTAAAGCATTCGAAATTTTACTGGACAATGCTATCCGCTATTCTCCGGAAAACGATATTGTCCTAATCAAGGCTTGGAAGGAAAACGGTAAAATACAAATAGAAATTACCGATAAGGGGCCGGGATTCCCTAAAGAAAAATTGGAAGACGTTCTGCAACCCTTTGAACTTGGTGAGGAGCACGAAGATAATCATTTGGGAATAAGCCTCATCGCTGTGAAATTGATAATGGAAAACCATAATGCAGAAATCAACATAAAAAATAATCAGGTCGGGGCAACCGTCTCATTAGTTTTTTAAAAACAATAAATTATGAAAGCTAAGCTTATTGGGATAATATTTCTTACAAGTATTTTTTTACTTTCTAATACAGTAATTGCTCAAAAGCCCGATTCGCTTAAAGCAAAAGATATTCTTTATATGTCGCTCGAAGACATGATGAATGTGGAGGTTATAACAGCATCCAAAGTCATGCAAAAGATCCAGGATGTTCCTGCGAATGTAAGGGTGATCACTGCACAGGAAATTCTTGAAAGAGGATATTTCACTCTTGAAGATGCACTGGCTGACCTTCCCGGCTTCCAGTTCAGGAACATATTAGGATTCAACACCTATTCATTTTTACGTGGGCTGCCTAGTCAAAATAATTTGATCCTTGTCATGATAGACGGCATCCAGATAAACGAGTTGAATTCCGGTGGATTTTATGGAGGGGGGCAATACAACCTTTCAAATGTTGAAAGGATTGAAGTGGTTTACGGTCCTGCCTCAGCTTTGTATGGGACAAATGCAGTTTCTGGTATTATTAACATAATTACAAAAAAATCCGGTTCGGCCGATGAATGGCATATTGGCACAGGTGTTGGAAATTTCGGAAAATTTATAACTGACTTCAGTTATGACTATTTCAACGAGGACAGTGATTTTGGTGTCAGGATTGCAGGCATGTATAAACAAAACAAAAAAGCAAACCTGAAAGAAAAAAATGGGGATTATAACTGGACTAATGCTATGGAAAATTTTGAGGATGACCTGGCTTTTGACGCCATGATAAAATTTAAAGGTTTTACATGGGGCACTTATTTTCAGAACAAAAAAGCTTCCCGGACAACAAACTACAAAACCATTGGCAGCAAATACCTCGATCATGGTTCATCCTGGAACATCCGGTTCCTCAACAGCTGTTTACAACATGTTTATGATAAAAATGAAAAATGGATAAACCAGGCAAAAGTTTATTTCAGGAATGCCACGGTTAAGGACAATACAATCGGGTATATTATAAAAGCTGATACATCTTCCCCGGGGGAACAGGTGGCATATTTCAGGCCAAACCATTTGATTGGCATCGAGGAACAATTCAATTACAATCCATTTAATAAGCTCAATCTGATTGCTGGTGCTGTTTTTGAGCTTGAGACACTCTCAGAAGGATTCACCAAATCTTATAGTCATTCACAATCAGAAAAACCTGATAAGCCTGAAAAGCCAGATGAAATAAACAACAACCTCCTGAGTTTCTACCTTCAGGGTCAATATAAAATTATTGAATCCACGGTTTTAACCGCAGGAATCAGGCAGGATTTTAGTAATTACTACGGAAATGTTTTAACACCCAGATTTGCTGTTGTTTTTAACAAAGGAGCTTTTACTGCCAAAGCCTTATATAACGAAGCTTTCAGGGCACCAAAGCCCTGGGATTACACTTGGGGTGATGGAAACGATAATCTAGATCCGGAGAGAATGAAATCAGGGGAACTATTTGCATCCTACAGGTTTGGTGATCATTTCAGTCTGGAGGGTTCAATTTTCAATAATATTATTGATGATCTGTTTGTAAAAGAAACAATTAAAGTAAATGATTCAACTGAATTAAATCGGTGGGCTAATAAAGACAAGGTTACCACCACAGGTGTTGAAACCGGCATAAAGTATTCTATCAAGAAATTCCAGGCGTATTTGAATTATACATTTAATAATTCACATGACCAGAATAATCACCGTGTGCCTGAGATCTCGGATCATATTTTAAACCTGGGCTTTTCATATGAGCCGATTTCTAACCTCATTGTCAATTTTAGAAGCAATTATTTGGGAGAAAGAAATAATCCGAAAGAAATTGCAGCCACAGGTTCTGATATAATAGATAATGCTTTGATATTTCATGCAGCCATAACATATTATGTTTCGGGATTCAGTTTTCAAATTGTTGGAAACAATCTGTTTAATACCGATTATTATCATCCCTCGAACAGGCCGCCGGATCGCTACAGACAGCCACAACGATCAGTTTTAATGAAGATGGTTTATACGTTTGGCAGGAAAAATTAGGATAAATTTATATGAAATATAATAAAGACAGGATATCTACCACAGTACTTTTGCTGATATTTCTTTTGTTGGGTGTGCCTTCATTTTGTCAGTCGGATGAATATTTAATGAAGGCAGGATTTATTGAAAGGTTTACAAGGTTTATCAGCTGGCCCAACGATTCGGTTCAGGCCGATTCAATCAATCCTTTTATTATCACGGTTTTGGGGAAAAACCCATTTGATGGTACACTTAATGAGTTTTATTCAGACACCAGGATAAAAAAAAGAAATGTCGTTATCAATTATATTTCAAGTATTAATGAATTGGGACCTTGTCATATTTTGTTTATATCAGGAACACAAAAAAGAGATCTTGAGCAAATCCTCAATATCGCCAATCAGCATGCAATATTGACCATTAGCGAAACCAAAGGTTTTGCAAAAAAAGGTGTTTTGATCAATTTTTACATTGAACAAAACAAAATACGATTTGAAATAAACCAGCAGGCTTTTAAAGAATCTGGATTAAAAGTAAGTCACCTTTTGCTGAAAATTGCAAAAGTAGTATAGTATTGCAGGATTTATTTTATCTTATTTAACTTTCGGACTTTTAAGACGGCTTCTAAATAGTAATCGCTTTTTCATTACATTCGTGAAATAAATTTTATGAGAAAAGTATTTTTTGAATTGATCATTGTTTTTTCTTCCCATATTTCTGCACAGGAAAAGTCAAATATAGATCTTGTTAACACTCTTATAGGGACAAAGCCCTGGTCGGGTAAAATACAATTGGCAGGCCCTGAACTGGCAGAAGGCCACACATATCCAGGTGTTGGCTCTCCATTTGCCATGACAGAATGGACTCCAAAACTACAATCGACGCTATTCCATATTGGTATCATTGTAAATTCTTATAGGTCAGTTGTTCTGAATTAATACATAAGGTATTTGCTAAGGCTACAAAATTTTGTACGTTATGGCACGACTATAAAGGAGAAAAATCATGGCTATTTGTGGATGAGATACTTGTTAAGTAAACACTTATGGATAAAAAGATCAAAATATTATTTTTGATACTTGTTTTGGTTCAAGGCTTACACTCTGTTGAGGAATACATTGGTAAACTTTGGGAAACTTTTCCACCGGCAATATTTCTTTCTGATCTTATTTTCGAAAATCACGAAACAGGTTTTCTTTTAATCAACATTGGAATCCTGATATTCGGATTATGGTGTTGGTTTTTCCCTGTACTCAGAAACTATTCCTATGATCGTGTATTAATCTGGATTTGGGTAGTAATAGAAATGATAAATGGCATTGGCCATTTATTTTGGTCTTTATATGAAAGAGAGTATGTTCCGGGTGTTGCTACAGCTCCGATTCTTCTCATACTATCAGTTTATTTATCCCGACTCCTTTTGTTTATTAACTCAGGGAAAGTGGAGAAATGACTATGAATATACTACTTTATTTAATTATTCTGCATATTGTAGCCCCTTTGCAGCTCCCCATTGTTCATTTCCCTATTACAAATATTATAACTTTGTACAGATAAATAGAATTACATAAAAACCATATATTTAAAAAAATCCTGAGAAATCGAAATTAATCAGGATTTTTTTTATGTTTTTTTAAACAATTAATTCTTATATAAATATTTTACGTACATTTGTATTTCAATAAGTTAACTATTGAAGTTAATTGATTGATAGGATGAAGAAATAGAATGAATAAATTAAAAAAGTTACATGAAAAAAAAGTTTATTATTTTACAAATAGTAAGTTTACTTATTGTTTTTTCTGCATATGCAGGGCCAATTGATAAAAATACTGCAAAAAATGTTGCAAAGAATTTTTATTATGAAATGATACCTGATAGTAAAAATTTGACTTATAGTGAAGTGAAACCTGAATTGGTTTACACATGTACTGAAGGCATACTAACAATTTATTATATTTTCAATATTAATCAAAACGACGGCTTTGTTATTATTTCTGCCGATGATGATGCTTACCCTGCATTAGGGTGTTCATTTACAGGTAAATATTTTGAAGGAATCGATCAGCCTCCTAACTTTGTTGAGTGGATGAATAATTATAAAGATCAAATTTTATTTGTTAAAAATAACAGCTTAGAAGCTGATGAAACGATTGAGCTGGCATGGTTGAACTATAATTCAAACAATCCATCTGTAAAAGGCGTTTTAAGCGTGGATCCGTTATTAACAAGCACTTGGAATCAGGGATGTTATTATAATGAATTATGCCCGATTGATTATTCAGGCCCTTGTGATCATGTTTGGGCAGGATGCGTGGCAACAGCTATGGGACAGGTAATGAAATACCATAATCACCCGGAGCAGGGAACCGGTTCCTTTTCTTATAATTGCCCTCCTTATGGAACTTTATCTGCTGATTTCGGAGCAACCACATACGATTGGGCTTCAATGCCAAATAGTATTTCATCTAATAATGATGCAATTGCAACCTTATTATATCATTGTGGAGTTGGTGTTTGTATGGATTATGGGCCTGATGGTTCTGGAGCCGGTTTTACCACCATACGCTCAGCTTTGATATATTACTTTTCATATTCATCATCTGCAATAGGTAAATATAAGTCAAATTATTCGACTACCGAATGGGATAGTCTTTTAAAAGATGAATTAGATGCTTCCCGTCCATTGATATATGTTGGTTTTGGTTCAGGTGGCCACGCATTTGTTTGTGACGGCTATCAGGGCAGTAATCACTTTCATTTCAATTGGGGTTGGAGTGGTTATTATGATGGTTATTTCTATGTTAGTAATTTAAATCCTGGTGGTTCTAATTTTACCGAAGGTCAAGCTGCTGTAATTGGAGTCGAGCCTGAAATACCTGCTCCTAATGCTGATTTTACTTCAGATATTACTACAGTTGAAGCTGGCGGAAGTGTTAACTTTACTGATTTGTCCACCGGCTCAATTACTTCCCAAGCCTGGTCTTTCATGGGTGGAACTCCATTCATCTCAACTCAAGAAAATCCAACTATTGTTTATAATACCCCTGGAAATTACACGGTTTCACTAACAGTTAGTGGGCCCGGTGGTGGCTACACAGAAACAAAAGCAAATTATATAACGGTTACAAATGTAACCCCAGACCCTCATTTTATTTTTGAAGGCGGAGATCCATCAAGTCCTGTCTGGACAGTTTACTTAAGCAATTGTCAATTCGAAGGTGAAGATATGCAGGCAGGTGATGAAGTTGCTATTTTCGATGATGACATTATGGTTGGTGTTTTTGTTTTAGATCAAATTTGTTCCCCTGAAAATCAATTTGACAATGATATAATTGCTTTTAGTGTGTTATTATCACAGCTCGGTTATCAGGCCGGAAACTCGTATTCTTTCAAATGTTGGGATACAAGTCAGGAAATTGAAGGTGAATATTTTGAAATCGAATTATTTAATCCTTACGGAGATGCTTACACCGGAGATGTCTTCCCTTCAGGAGAGTATGATTACAGCGTAGTGGATTTAGATTTTAGTATGGGTCCGGAAGCACACTTTCAATTTGAAGGTGGAGATCCATCAAGTCCGGTTTGGACAATTTATCTCGGAGGAGGTGCAATCGAAGGTGTTGATTTAATTGCCGGTGATGAAATTGCAATTTTTGATGGAGAAGTAATGGTTGGAACTTTTATGTTGGATCAGGTTCTTACTATGGATAATATATTTGACAATGATTTGATTGCATTTAGTGAATTATTCTCTCAATCAGGATATCAGGCCGGTAATGCTTATTCTTTCAAATGTTGGGATGCAAGCGAAGAGCTTGAAATCGAATATTTTGAAATCGAATTATTTAATCCTTTCGGAGATTCATTTACAGGAGATGTTTTTCCTGCCGGTGACGATGAATATAGTATTGCTGATCTTGATTTTTTGTCAAATATATCACAATCATTCGACTTAAGTTATGGATATCAGTTTATTTCATCAGCAGTTGATCCTGCTGATCCTGATATGTTGGTTGTTATTAATGATGTATTAAACAACCTTGATTTCGTAAGAAATTCGCAAGGATTAATGTTACGTAAAATTGGCCCTAACTGGGTTAACGGTATCGGTAATTGGGTTGTTGAAGAAGGTTATCTCCTTAATATGAATGCTGACGATTCATTTTCAATCACAGGTACTTTTGTTGATCCTACAACTCCGATCTCTGTTGAAACAGGATATCAGTTTGTAAGTTATCTTCCCACTTCACCAATGGATGCTCTCTTTGCTTTTGAAACAATCATTGGCAATGATCTTGATTTTATCAGAAATTCGGAAGGATCAATGTTACGAAAAATTGGCCCTAACTGGATAAACGGAATTGGCGATGGTTTGCCTGGCGAAGGTTATCTTGTTAAAATGTTTGCTAACGGTGAAATCATTTATCCGTCTGCTGCAAAATCAAGCGGTAAAACAACAACAGTTCCTTCTCATTTGGTTTTTAAAGTAGGTAATCCTGCAGAAGCAGTTTATACAATTTACATAAAAGGACTGGAAATAGGTGATGAAGTTGCTGCTTATGATGGAGAAAATATGCTTGGTTCAACAAGAATTAATTCCGAAAACACTTTTGACAATGAAATGCCTGTCTTTAGTACTTTAGTTACCGGTCAAGGCTATGAAGCCGGTAATCCAATTAAATTAAAAGTCTGGTCAAAAAATAAACTTCTTTCTGCCGATTTCACTATGGAAGCTATTTATGATTCTTATGTTTCGGATGTTTACCCTGAAGGAGATGGGAAATATAGTGTTGTGAATATTACTAAAGGAGCAATTGAAAATGTTGAGGAAACAATATCGGTTTATCCAAATCCTTCAAAAGGAATATTTAATATCTCAGTCGAAGGAATTGTTGGTGATATCCAAATTAAAGTTATAGATCTAAGGGGTAAAGAGTATTCTAATTTTGAATTAAACGGATCAGTTTTAACTCCAGTTGATTTAACGGAATTATCTGCCGGAGTTTATTTTATTTGGTTTACCGGGAAAGACTTTAATGATGTTAAGAAAATTGTGATTGAATAAAATTATACAACTTCCATCTTTCAAAAAGATGGAAGTTTTTTTAAAATATTACACAATGAAAAAGTTTAAACTACTATTAATTTTATTAGCAATAAATTCTGTTGCGATTTATCAAATTGGGGCTTCAGTAATTAATATTCCGGCAGATTTTCCAAACATTCAAGCTGGCATTAATATTGCCGTTGATGGAGATACTGTGCTTGTTCAGCCCGGTAATTATATTGAAAATATTAACTTTAATGGGAAAAACATAGTTGTAGGATCATTGTTTCTGATAACTCACGATACTGCCTATATTTCTCAAACCATCATCGACGGAAATGAGAATGGAAGTGTTGTAACATTTAATTCGGGAGAAGAGTTGAGTTCTAAAATTACGGGATTTACTATAACTAACGGTTATTCCAATAATTATCCTATTCATGGTGGTGGCGGTGTAAAATGCGTAAATTCATCTCCGACAATTGAAAATAATATTATTAAAGAAAATATTTGTGATTTGTATATCCATGGTGGAGGCATCTATTGCGAAAACTCAAATTCACATATTTTGAATAATGCAATTTGTTATAATGAAGGTGCTTATTATGGTGGGGGAATATATGTCTCCGATGCTTCGTCAGTATTGATAAAAGGAAATATTATTTATAATAATATTACAGAAAGCGGATTAAGTGTTGATGGAGGCGGTGGTATTTGTCTTGAAGGAAATGAAGGTTATTGTATTATTGAAAATACAACTATTTACAATAATATTGTGGAATGGGGATGGGGTGGAGGAATTTACTGCTTTAATAATTTCAATCTAACTATAGAAAATGTGACAATATTCAACAATTCTGCTCCAACTGGTGGAGGAATTTACTGCCATTATAATTCCAATCCAAGTCTAGAAAATGTGACGATATCAAATAATACAGCTTATGCCGGTGGAGGGATTTGCTGCCAGGATAATTGCAATCCGTGTTTAATTAATTGTATTATGTGGAATAATTCTCCACAAGAGATTTTTTTTACTGATTATTATTATTACCCTAATACAATAACAATAGCATATTCCGATATTGAGGGTGGAATAGAAGCGATAGATACTAATAATAATGGTACGGTAAACTGGTTGGAGGGTAATATAGATGCCGATCCCTTATTTGCCAATTCAGCTAATGGAGATTATCACTTAACCTGGGATAATTATCCAATTCCTGATGAGACAAAATCTCCCTGCATTGACACCGGTGATCCTTCCTCACCTTTTGATCCTGATGGAACAATTGCAGATATGGGAGCTTATTATTTTGACCAATCTCAAGCCTTTATTGAAATTTCAGGCCCTCAAAGCGGAGTTTGGCCGGCGGGCAATACTTATCATGTAATTGGTGATATTTCGGTGCCATTCGGCGACACATTAATAATTGAGCCCAGAGTAACTATAGAATTTATGGATTATTATTCGTTTAACATAAGCGGAAGTCTATTTGCAGTAGGAACCGAAGCTGATCCTATTTTCTTTACATCAGGACAGCCTAATATTAATCCCGGCGATTGGAACGAAATAAAATTTGAAGAAACTTCAAATGATAATAGCATGATTTCTTATGCATGTATTGAATATGCAAATGTCGGGATCCATTGCTATGAATCTTTTCCTTTAATCTGTAATAATACTATCAATAACAATGATGAAATGGGAATCCGGTGTATTGATTCATATCCTATTATAAACAATAATATTATCAGTAATAATAATGATATTGGGATTCTATGCTATTCTTCATCCCCTACCATAAGCAATAATACTATCACCAATAATACTTATGGAATTGATTGTTATGGATCTTCCCCTCCCATAAGTAAAAACACTATCATTAACAATTCTTTCGGAATCAACTGCTATAATATTTCATCCCCTGCCATAAGTAATAATACTATAAGTAATAATGTTAATGGAATCGATTGTAGAATTTCTTCATTCCCATCAATTGTTAATAATATTCTGTATGAAAACGCTTATGGAATAAACGCAGAAACAACCCCTTCATCATTAGAGTTCAATTTATTTTTCGAAAATACCACTACAGCTATTGGAGATGGTTTGCCGGTTGATTTTGGAGAAATTGTAAGCGTTAATGCAAATAATGATCCTTGCGATCCTTATATGAACTTATTTATGGATCCTGATTTTGTCCATCCCGGCAATTTTGATTTTCATTTGACAGAGAACTCTCCATGCATAGATGCCGGAAATCCTGATCCTCTTTACTATGACCCCGACGGAACTATTGCCGATATTGGTGCTTTTTATTTTAACCAATCTCAAGTTAATCAGCAAATAACTCTTTCATCGGGTTTTAGTTTTGTTTCTTCACATATTATTCCCGAAAATCCCGATATGTTAATTGTAGTGGCTGATGTTTTAAATGAAAACTTTGATTTCGTCAGAAATTCACAAGGGCAAACCTTACGCAAAATCGGCCCGAATTGGGTAAACGGCATTGGCGACTGGATTATTGACGAAGGATATCTTGTGAAAATGTTCGAAGATGATTCATTTACAATCGAAGGAACTCTAATTGATCCAATAACTCCGATCCCTGTTGAAACAGGATTCCAGTTTGTAAGTTATTTTCCCGAAACTCCTATGGATGCTTTGATAGCATTTGAAACTATCATCGGCGATGATCTTGATTTTGTAAGAAATTCACAAGGCCTGACATTACGTAAAATAGGCCCGAATTGGGTTAATGGCTTAGGAGATTGCCAGCCCGGAGAAGGTTACCTTGTTAAAATGTTTGCCGAAGGTGTTTTAGTTTATCCTGGTTCCTCATCATTCACTTGCGGCGATCCATTTACCGACCCCCGCGATGACCAGATATACAATACCGTTCAAATTGGTGATCAATGCTGGATGGCTGAAAACCTGAATATAGGAATAATGATAAACGGCTCAGAAGAAATGACCGACAATGGAGTTATTGAAAAATATTGTTACGATAACGACCCTGAAAATTGTGAGACTTATGGCGGCTTATACCAATGGGATGAAATGATGGAATATGTTACAGACACAGCCGTGCAAGGTATTTGCCCAGCCGGCTGGCATTTACACACCGACCATGAATGGAAAGTTCTTGAAGGCACAGTTGACAGCCAATATCCGGTTGGTGATCCTATTTGGAATCAAACAGGATATCGGGGTTTTGATGTCGGATTAAACCTAAAATCCACAAGTGGTTGGAATGAAAGCGGTAATGGATCGGGACTGTATGGCTATGAGGCCCTTCCGGGCGGTTTCCGCGACTACAATGGTGGTTTCCACTTTCTTACTTACAACGCCTACTTTTGGTCTTCGAGTGAGTACAGTAGCTCCTACGCCTGGTACCGGAGCCTTTACTATGGCTACGATGAAGTTTACCGTTACTACGACTACAAGTACTACGGTTTTTCTGTTCGTTGTTTGAAGGATAATTCGAAAATTGACAATTTAGCTGTTTTGGAGAATGGCCGTTCTTTTGAATTGTCAGACCCGAAAAGAAAAAGCAATGAAGCTGTTCATTTTGTTTTCAAAGGAGGCAATCCCGCCGATCCGGTTTATTCAATTTATGTTGAGGGCTTGGAAATCGGCGATGAAGTAGCTGCCTTCGATGGAGATAAATTGGTCGGAGCTGTAAAGATCAAATCTCAAAACGCATTTGAAAACGAACTACCCGTATTTAGTAATTTAATTTACGGTCAAGGCTATGTAGAAGGCAATTCGATAATATTAAAAGTTTGGTCTGAAAATAAACTGATTCCGGCTAATTTTACTATGGAATCAATATATAATTTTTATGTTTCGGATGTTTACCCTGAAGGAGATGGAAAATATAGTATTGTAGATTTTACAAAAGGAGGCATTGAAAATAAAGAGGAAACAATATCTGTTTTTCCAAATCCTTCCAAAGGAATATTTAATATCTCAGTCGAAGGAATTGTTGGTGATATCCAAATTAAAGTTTTAGATATAAGAGGTAAAGAATATTCTAATTTTGAATTAAATGGATCGACTTCAACACAACTTGATCTAAGAGAATTACCTGCAGGAGTTTATTTTATTAGTTTTAGCGGGAAAGACTTTAATGATGTTAAGAAAATTGTGATTAAATAGGTATTTTAAAAGTAGTCCCGAAAACTTTAAGTTTATTTTTCCCGACACTTTTTGATTATTTTCTCACAGAGAATTGAGAAATGTCTATGGATATATTTGATTGTTCCACATATTGTAGCCCTTTTGTAGCCCCCCTTTTTTCATTTCTATTTTACAAATATTATAGTTTTGTACAGAATAATAGTTTTAAAATTTTTGAAAAATTTAATATGTTCATCAAACTAAATTGTAATTAAATAAATACCTTATTATGAAAAGACATTTTCTTTTTTGCATTATTCTGAGCATTGGAATTAATGCCGGATCACAAACCATTGTAAGCACATCCCCTGAAAACCGGAATGCACTTATTGAAGAATTTACAGGTATTGGTTGCGGTTTTTGTCCATATGGCCACCTTGAGGTAGCTAACTTCATCGCCGCTCATCCTAATGATGGCTTTGCTATTGCTATGCACCAGGGTTATTTTGCTATTCCCGGTCCCGGTCAACCGGATTACTCTACCGATTCGGGTGACGGATTAGGGAGTTATTTTTCAGTAAGTAGTTGGCCCGGTGGCCTCATAAACCGCCATGATTTCGGATCGGGTTTAATTTATCCGTTAAACGAATGGCAGCAATATGCTTCTCAGGTTCTCATTGAAGGAGCTTATGTGAATGTTGCCTGCGAGGCTACTGTGGATGCCCAAACACGTGAACTTACCGTTCATGTGGAAACTTATTATACCGGTAACAGTCCCGAGGCCAGCAACTATTTGAATGTGGCACTAATCCAAAATAATGTAAAAGGCCCCCAGTTCAGTAGCTGGTTCAACCCTGATGCTATCACTCCTGATGGTGCTTACATGCATCAGCACATGCTTCGCGACCTTATCACAGATCAATGGGGAGAAGAAATATCGCCGACTACTACGGGAACATTCATTGATAAAGTATATACCTACACAATTCCTGAGTCGATCAAAGATGTACCTGTCCGCTTGGGCGACCTTAGCATTGTCAGTTTCATTGTTGAAACAGAAAAGGAGGTGGAAAATGTACATGGTGCCCATCCAGAGCTAACCAACTTTGTTTATGCATTGGATGCAGGTATTGATGAATTACAACTCCCTGAATCTTCATGTTCTTATATAGATTCAAAAGTAGTTATTGGGAATTTTGGTTCTGAGATCATTAACTCCATTAGCTTTGAAATTCAGGTTAATAATGAAGAACCTGAAACTTTTATCTGGGATGCAGAGTTAATTGAACCTTTCACAGCAAAAGAAATTGAAATTCCACCTGTTTTTTACGGAGTCTTAGGAACTGCAAATTATTCAATAACTATAGCTTCAGTGAATGGAATAAGTGATGAAAATCCTTCCAATAACACAGCCGAAGCCAGCTTTGAAGAAGCTATTGAGGTTGCACTACCGATTTATTTGCATCTTGAGACCGATAATTATTTCGGTACTGCATGGTATCTGTACGACGACCAAAACAATTTGATCCAACAAGGTAGTGGTTACGATTATAATTCATCCTACGATATTCTGCTGGAGGTGGATGCCTGTTGTTATAAATTCGAGATGACCGATCTGGATGGTTTTTTCTTTGGAAGTTACTCACTAATGGATGGTAATAACAACACCTTTTTTTCAAGGGAAGGAAACTTTGGCAATAGTGAAGTAACGGCCTTCACACTTCCTATCTATGCTCCCACAGCTGTCATTGATGCCAGTACTACCGTAGCCTGTATTGGCGGTACTATACAGTTTATGGATGGATCTACGGGAGGGCCCACGGAATGGGAATGGACTTTTGAAGGTGGTGACCCTGCCAGCAGTACTGAAAAAAATCCATTAATCAGTTATTCTCAAGCGGGATCTTATGATGTGACTCTGACTGTAACCAATACAATGGGTACAGATGAGGTAACTATACAGGATTTTATTACCATCACTTCACTTTCTTATGGTAACCTTGCCCTGGAGTTTGATGGTATGAACGATTATGTAGAAATAACAAACGAAAGTGCGTTTGATTTTACTGAGGCAATAAGCCTGGAAGCATGGATTAAACCGGCTATGTTATCGGGGATACAGGGTGTTATGTCTAAAAACTTTGGTAATAATGCTCATCCTTATCAAATAAGGCTTGTTAATGATGAGGTATTGTTTGGCTTCTATAGCAACACAATAGGTTGGCAGCCTGTACAAACATCTTCTGCAAATCTTCAAATTGGAGAGTGGGTGCATATTGCATGCACTTATAATATGCAATATGTGAAAATTTATATTAACGGCGAACAAAAGGCCAGCGTATATAAAAGTTTTGAAATTCCATTAAACGACCAACCAGTAGAAATAGGAAGGTCAAAAGATGTTTATTATGAATATTTCTCAGGTATTATCGATGAAGTAAGGATTTGGGATATTGCTTTAGGACAGCAAGAAGTTTTGGAAAACATGTGTACAAATTACGCAGGTTCGGGAAATGAAAATTTAATAGCATATTATAAGTTTAATGAGTGTGGAGGAACATTGCTCACCGATGTTCAAAATGCTTACGACGGTGTATTGGTAGGTATGGAAGGGGATGAATGGATAGAATCAGATGCCTGTCCGGTATATAGTGTGAATTTTTTTGTAACCGAAGATCTCGGTACAGTACCTATTGAAGGGGCCACTGTAAACATGAGTGGTACAATCCGCTATACCGACGAAAACGGACAAGCCAACTATGAAGGGTATGAACCATGGTCATACGAATATTCTGTTTTTAAGGAAATGTACTCAGTAGTCAACGGATCCTTCGAGCTGGTGGATGAAGATATAACCATTGATGTTGAAATTCAAGGACCACACTTCGTATTCGAAGGTGGGGATCCATCCAGCCCATTATGGAGTATCTATATTGCCGGTGCTATAAGTGATGGCGAGAATTTAGTTGCCGGTGATCAGATTGCTATTTTCGATGGCGATGTTATGGTTGGCTTGTTTAATTTAGACCAAACTTGCACTCCCGAAAATCAACTTGAAAACGATCTGACGGCTTTTAGTATTCTCGTAAGCGGGCCGGGCTATCAGGCAGGCAACTCATATACATTCAAGTGTTGGGATGCAAGTGAAGACATGCTTATTGAGAATTTTGAAATTGAATTATTCAATCCTTATGGTGATGCTTATACAGGAGATGTATTTCCTGCCGGAGATAGTGAGTATAGTATTGTTGCTTTGGATTTCTCCTCATCAGCTTCTTCTCAAACATTCAATTTATCATTTGGCTTTCAATTTATTTCATCGGGAGTTAATCCTGATGATCCTGATATGGTAGTTGTTATGACTGATATATTAAATGACAATCTTGATTTCGTTAGAAACTCACAAGGACAAACTTTACGAAAAATTGGGCCCAATTGGGTAAATGGTATTGGTGATTGGATAGTTGACGAGGGTTATCTTGTTAAAATGTATGCCGATGATTCATTTACAAGCTATGGAACTCAGGTTGATCCCGCAACTCCTATCTCGGTAGAAACAGGTTTTCAATTTGTAAGTTATTTTCCCGAAAATGCTATGGATGCTCTGGATGCATTTGCCACAATCATTGGCGATGATCTTGATTTTATTAGAGATTCGGAAGGTACAATGATTCGAAAAATTGGTCCGAACTGGGTTAATGGCATAGGCGATTGTCAGTCAGGTGAAGGATATCTTGTGAAAATGTTTGCCTCCGGTGAAATTATTTATCCTGCCTCAGCAAAATCAAGTGGCAAAACAACAATTCCACCGTTTAATTTTATTTTCGAAGGCGGAAATCCTGCGGAAGCAGTTTATTCCCTATATTTAGAAGGTCTGGAAATTGGCGATGAAGTAGCTGCTTTCATTGGAGATAAAATGATTGGAGCAGTAAGAATCAATTCTCATAATGTTTTTGAAAACGAACTTCCGGTTTTTAGTACTTTAATGAACGGACAAGGTTACAAAGAAGGTAATCAAATTTCATTAAAAGTCTGGTCTGAAAATAATATCTTTTCAGCTGATTTCACTATGGAATCAATTTATGATTCTTATGTTTCGGATGTTTACCCTGAAGGAGATGGAAAGTATAGTGTTGTGAATATTACAAAAGGAGAAATTGAAAATATAGAGGAAACAATTTCTATTTATCCAAATCCGACAAGTGGATTAATAACTATCTCAAACCTGTCAAGTTTTCAAAACCTGACAGCTTTAGAAATTACCGACATTGCCGGAAAAACTGTTTTTCAATCAAAAATCAAGAATCAAAAATCAAAAATGATTATTGATCTGTCAGATATTGAAAATGGAGTTTATTTTTTAAGCTTTAGCGGAAAGAATTTTAAAGAAGTTAAGAGGATTGTAATTAAATAAATTATTATATATTAGCAAATGGAAATAAATTTGTGTTAGAATGATTTTGATAAGCAATATTTATTTTTTAAAAAATGTTATTAATCAATAATTTAAATTTAATTCAATGAAAAAATTTACATGCTTATTCATTGTGATGTTTTTGGCATCATCAATGATTCTTGCTCATGTTTCTGAGCTAAAAAAGGAAATGACTGCTAAAGGAGCTTTCACACCGAATGATGAAAATCCTGTCGAAAAGTATTTTTCGGAAAAAAATTTCAATAATAGTGTTGATGGCGATTTTACCTACGATTTTGAGGGAACTGATTATGCCGAATGTGGAGTTATGCCTCTTTCCGGCTCTGAAGTTACGATTGAAGCTTGGGTAAACGTTGATGTTTTTCAGTCAGCTTTTCCGTATATCTCAACAATTGCAGGTACCGAAACAGGCATTGATCATTTATGTCTTTTACGTATTGGTGATGATGGACTTGAAAAAGAAAAACCTCAATTTATTCTCACAATAGGAGGGACGGATGTAAAACTAAATGCAAACACATCTCTCTCTGCAAATACATGGCACCATCTTGCAGCTACTTATGATGGCTCAAACATGAAAATATATATTGATGGCGTTGAAGATGCCAGTATGGTACAAAGTGGCGACTTTATTTCTAATGACGAATTTTATATCTCGTATAGCTATGGTGGAAGATATATTGACGGTAGCATTGACGAATTGCGTGTATGGAATATAGCACGAACCGAAGCTGAAATCATTGAATATTCGTGCAATATCCCCGATCCCATGAACGAGCCCGGATTAGTTGCTTATTATAAATTTAATAACCCTGACGACATTGTATTACTTGATGAAACCGGAAACTATGATGCTTTAATTGTTAACCAAACCGGATCCTTTGAAGAATCGGGAGCATGTCCGGGTGATTATTATTCGGCAACTTTTCATGTTACAACCGATGGTGTTGGCCTTGAAGGTGCCGAAGTAGCGATTGGGATTTTAAGTAAATTTACTGATAGTAATGGTGAAGCTGTTTTTGAATTAACTGACGGCGAATATAGTTATACCGTAACAAAAGAAGGTTTTTTAAATGTAGAAGGATTATTTACGATTTCAGGTGAAGATATAACTGTTGAAGTTGAAATGCAAGGCCCGCATTTTGAATTTGAAGGTGGTGATCCTTCAAGCCCGCTATGGACTATTTATATTTCCGAAGCCCTTAGTAATGGCGAGGATTTAGTTGCAGATGATCAAATTGCTATTTTTGATGGCGACTTAATGGTTGGCTTAATAACTTTGGAACAGATTTGTACTCCCGAAAATCAATTCGAAAATGATTTGACTGCTTTTAGTGTTCTCGTGAGTGGGCAAGGATACCAGTCAGGTAATTCCTATTCTTTTAAATGTTGGGACGCAAGTGAAGACATAGTAGTTGAGAATTTTGAAATAGAATTATTTAACCCCTATGGTGATGCCTACACAGGAGATGTATTTCCTTCAGGTGACGGCGAATACAGTATTGTTGCTTTTGATTTTATTTCATCGGGTACTTCTCAGACATTTGACTTATCTATAGGTTTTCAATTTATCTCTACCTCAGTAATTCCCGAAAATACCAATATGCTTTCGGTTATCGAAGAAATATTAAATGATAATCTTGATTTCGTTAGAAACTCACAAGGACAAACCTTACGAAAAATTGGGCCCAATTGGGTAAATGGTATTGGTGATTGGATGATTGATGAAGGTTACCTTGTTAAAATGTATGCCAATGATTCATTTACCATCAATGGAACCTTGGTTGATCCTACAACACCGATTCCTTTAGAAACCGGATTTCAATTTGTAAGTTATTTCCCTGAATCTTCAATGGATGCCCTGGAAGCTTTTGAAACAATTATAGGCGATAATCTTGATTTTATTAGAAATTCACAGGGGCAAACTTTACGTAAAATAGGACCTATTTGGGTAAACGGAATCGGCAATTGTCAGTCTGGTGAAGGTTATCTTGTAAAAATGTTTGCTGAAGGAGTATTAATTTATCCCGGCTCATCATCATTTACTTGCGGTGATCCATTTTTTGATCCCCGTGATGAACAAACTTACAACACCATCCAAATTGGTAATCAATGCTGGATGGCCGAAAACCTTAATATCGGTGAAATGATAAATGGCTCAGAAGAAATGACAAACAATGGCATAATTGAAAAATATTGTTACGACAACAATATATCAAATTGTGATGAATACGGAGGATTTTATCAATGGAACGAAATGATGGAATATGTAAGCGACACAGCCACACAAGGCATTTGCCCAGAAGGCTGGCATCTACCCACCGACAATGAATGGAAAGTATTGGAAGGTACTGCTGACACTATGTATCCGGTTGGATCCTATATTTGGAGTGATCAAGGGTGGAGAGGTTTTAATGCAGGATTAAACCTGAAATCAACAACGGGCTGGAATTCCGGTGGAAATGGAACGGATGCCTTTGGGTTTACAGCACTTCCCGGCGGTGCCCGTAACCAAAATGGTAGTTTCGAATTTATTATGATCTATACCTCGTTATGGTCTTCAAGTGAGAATGGTAGTTCCTATGCATGGTACCGTTGCCTCGGCTATGCCGAAGATGGTGTAGGTCGTTATTTCCAAGCGAGTAAGAATTTCGGTCGCTCTGTTCGTTGCTTGCGGGATTATTCGAAATTTAATACAGACGGGCAAAGTCATGTTGACAATTTGTCTGTTTCAGGAAATGGCCGGCCAAATGAATTGTCTGGCAAAAAACATAAGAATAATGTAGCGTCCTATTTTTTATTTGAGGGAGGTAACCCCGCCGAAGCAGTTTATTCAATTTATATAAAAGGATTGGAAATTGGCGATGAAATAGCAGCTTATGATGGTGATAAAATGGTTGGTGCGTTGAAAGTAAATTCTGATGAAACTTTTGATAATGAACTTCCTGTTTTTAGTACTTTAATTAATGGACAAGGCTATGAATCCGGTAATCCGATTACATTAAAAGTATGGTCTGAAAATAAACTTGTTCCGACTGAATTTACAATGGAAGCAATTTATGATTCTTATGTTTCGGATGTTTATCCTGATGAAGACGGGAAATATAGTGTTGTGAATATTTCTAAAGGAAAAATGATAACTAATGATGAAATTATTATATATCCTAATCCGGCAAATGATTTGATCAATATTATTTCACCCATCGAAATTGTCAGTATTTCGATCTATAATAATGCCGGCCAGATTGTTTATCAGGGAGCAAAAACCCAAATTAATGTTAACGATTTTGAATCAGGTGTTTATTTTATTCGAATTAGCAATAATAAAGAAGTGGTCAGCAAAAAGTTATTAATTGAATAAAAAGGAAAATTAATGTCTTTTAAAAAAGTTTGATAATAGAAACTAAAATAAGATAAGATTATTAAAGCAGGGAGTCATTCTTCCTGCTTTTTTTATTTTTTTATTTTAATAAAATTATATATATTTGGCAAAAATTACTATTTATTAATTTAACAAAAGTTATTATGAAAAAAATTTACAAATTCTTTTTGGTGCTTCTGACTGTATTATTTACATCAGGAGTAGTTTCGGCTCAAACTCTTCTTTATGAAGATGATTTTGAATCTTACACAACAGGCGGTTATGTTGCAGAGCAAAACCCGGATTGGTGGATGACATGGAGTGGTGGAACCGGCGGGGGTGAGGATGGAATAATTAGTGAAACCTTTTCACATAGCCCCACTAAATCTGTATTAATTGATGAAACCGGTGGTGCAACTGATTTATTATGGTTACTCGGGGATAAAACCTCAGATATTTACAATGTTAGCTTCTGGATGTATATTCCTTCAGGCTTTTGCGGATATTATAATTTCCAACATTTTGAAGCCCCCGGAGTTGAATGGGCAATTGAAATGTATTTTCATACTGATGGAAGCACAAAATTCATTATTGCTGGAGATGAAATTGTGATGAATTACAATCATGATACATGGTTTTTTATGGAACATATAATTGACCTTGATTCTGAAATTGCTCAAGCTTACATAGATGGAACTCTGATTACTGAATGGTTATGGAGTCTGCAAAGCAGTGGAGCTGCCGGAGCAAATCAACTCGGAGGAATTGATTTCTTTGCCGGTGCCGATGCAGCTAATCCAAGTGATGTACCAAAATATTATTTTGATGATGTAAAATATACACAGGGCGATATTCCTCCGGGACCGATAATAACAGTTGATCCCGACCACTTTGATGTAAGTTTGGAAATTGGTCAGACAGATATGGATTATTTAACTGTTGGTAATGTTGGAGAGGAAGATTTAATTTATACAATATCTATCGAATGTCCTGATGATTGGTTGACAGTATCTCCCTCAAGTGGAACGATAGTACCGGATGACACAGATATTATTGATGTCACTTTCGATGCAATAGGCCTTGATGTAGGTATTTATTATGCAACTATTATTATTGAAAGCAATGATTTTTTAAATCCTGAAGTTAATATTCCGGTTTCTTTAACAGTTTCATCTGCACCGCATTTCAATTTTGAAGGAGGAGATCCCTCAAGTCCCTTATGGACAATATACATTGGAGGAGCTATGTTAGAAGAAGTTGATTTAGTAGCAGGTGATGAAATTGGTATTTTCGATGGCGATTTATTGGTTGGAGCTTTTATGTTGGAACAGGTTTGTACTCCAGAAAATCAATTTGAGAATGACCTGACAGCCTTTAGTGTTCTCGTTACCGGGCTTGGTTACGAGGGCGGAAACCCTTATTTTTTCAAATGCTGGGATGCAAGCGAAGAAATGGAAGTTGACAATTTTGAAATAGAATTATTCAATCCTTATGGTGATGCCTATACTGGTGATGTATTTCCCTATGATGATGGTGAATATAGCATTGTTGCTTTGGATTTCTATTCATCTTCCGCATCACAAACTTTCAATCTATCCTTTGGCTTCCAATTTATTTCATCAGGAGTAAATCCTGAAAATCCGGATATGTTGGTTGTTATGGCTGATGTATTAAACGAGAATCTTGATTTTGCAAGAAATTCACTTGGCCAAACATTACGAAAAATTGGGCCCAATTGGGTAAACGGTATTGGTGATTGGGTTGTTGATGAAGGTTACCTTGTTAAAATGTATGCCGATGATTCATTTACCATCAATGGAACTTTGGTTAATCCTTCAACACCTATTCCTGTTGAAGCAGGATTTCAGTTTGTTAGTTATTTCCCTGATACCCCAATGAATGCCCTGGATGCTTTTTCAACAATAATTGGCGATGACCTTGATTTTGTGAGAAATTCGCAAGGACAAACATTACGAAAAATCGGCCCTAATTGGGTAAACGGAATCGGCGATTGTCAGTCCGGTGAAGGTTATCTTGTAAAAATGTTTGCCGATGGCGAAATAATTTATATTTTGGGAGCAAAATCAAGCGGCAAAATAACATTACTACCTGTTAATATTATTTTACAAAGCGGTAATCCTGCCGAAGCTGTTTATACACTTTATGTAAAAGGTTTAGATGTAGGTGATGAGGTTGCTGCTTTTGATGGTGAAAAATTGGTCGGAGCTGTTAAAATTAATTCGAAAAACGCTTTAGAAAACGAACTTCCTGTGTTTAGTGCATTAATTAACGGACAAGGCTATGAATCCGGTAATCCAATTACGTTAAAAATTTGGTCGGAAAATAAACTTATTCCGACTGATTTTATAATGGAAGCAATTTATGATTCTTATGTTTCGGATGTTTATCCTGATGAAGATGGAAAATATAGTGTTGTGAATATCACGAAAGGTTCATCTCCTGAAGCAGAGGGATTAATAAGGATTTTTCCAAACCCCGCTTCAGATTTTATAAACATTGTCTCTTCAGTTGAGATACAAAACGTTTCAATTTTCAATTTTATTGGCCAATCGGTTTATTATGGAAATGAAATTAAGATTAGCACTAATAATTTTGAATCGGGCGTTTATATCGTAAAAATAGAAACTGTAAACGGTATCGAAACTCAAAAAATAACTATAAAGTAATTCTCATTTCAGAGAAATTATTAGTAGATTTAGCTCATAAAAATCCTCCAAATCTAAAAGATTTGGAGGATTTTAATTTTATTGTCACTTCAAGGTTAAAACCCTGCAATTTCATTGCTTTACTTTGGTTTCTGTTTTTTTTTAATATCGAATACTGATTAACGAATTTTGATTGATGAATATGCCCATTTCTACGTTTACTAACTTGGGAATCTGTAAGTTCTTTAAATCATTAATCGTCATTTCTGGTGTAATGGACAAAATTCAGGCTGTTTTTAAGAAGAATTGTTCAAGTGGACAAAATTCAGGCTGTTTTTTTCATTCATTTCGTATTAGTAATTTTTTATATTGATTTTGCTAAATCAAGTTAAACGGAAACAGGCTCTGCTGGAGAGCAACCTGTCAGGGA
>Ga0222665_1000460_pt1 | contig 24426 bp, 19 predicted proteins | sample AntAcemetagen653_FD_179853 | JGI IMG/M metagenome (GOLD analysis project Ga0222665, IMG submission 179853) | Saline water microbial communities from Ace Lake, Antarctica - #653 | ecosystem: Environmental > Aquatic > Non-marine Saline and Alkaline > Saline | place: Antarctica: Ace Lake...
ACCAGGTCCTTGGATGTGACAGGTCTGATCCTTCCCATTGAAGGTACGTTCGTCTCTTTGCGAACCACCAAGGCTGGCATAACAAGCGTGCGATGCAGCTTGAAGCCCCGACTCTCAATGTATCGCATAGAGGGCAAGTTGCCCTCCATAATCAGGGTGTAAGCCAATACCGCACCCTGTTGGCGAAGGTAATCTTCACGCTGCTGGAGGAGCTGGCCCGCAACACCCTTCCTGCGGGCGTCGGGAGAAACGAAGGCCTGAAAGACATAACCGACCCGGCTGATTTTGCCGTTCACGGTGGCGTCACGCAGGGCACAAGCTGCTGACCCGATTATGCGGTAACCCTCGCAAGCCACGAAGACCTTGTAGGACTCATACGCTTTAGCCCGAGCAAAAAAGTCAGGTGTGTTGACATTGGACACGATGATCGTTGTGCCTTGAGGGCATTTCGCCTGAAGCTCCTGGAGTTCGTCGTTATCCTCCGGTACCGCTTCACGGATATTGATTGTGTAACTCTCCATCGCAAACTTCTTACGTGTAAATAGGGGGACGTCCCCCTTCCCCCACAGTTTCTTATTTTATGGGATCTCCTGCAGTCCCCGTTCCGCTATTAGGTTTTTTGCTTTGTTTTATGGCACCCGCTACATTCTTTAAATGGGCCGGTCGGCTTTCCTGATTTTGCTAAAGCCTTGTGGCAATGCTTGCAGGTTTTATGATAGGCAATTTGTAATTTAATGACCTTCCCTTCTTTCCTTAATGGGTTGTGGCACTCAGAGCATTTCCTGACCGACTGCCCCTTTTCCACAACATCCTTATAGTTGTGGTGACAGTCAATGCAGGCTCTAAATTCAGAGTGCTTCTGATGGGCAAATTCCACAGTGCCCTTTTTATCCTTCTTGTAACCCTTTTCGTCAATCTTAATATCTTTGGGCAAATCACCAGCACTCAGCCCAACCGCTGCGAGGAAAAACGTTCCAAACAGAATGCTCACCATTTTGATTTTTAGCATAAGGAATAGCCTTTCAAAAGTTCACCTTCCACTTCCACAAATCATTTTAAATATGTCCCATCTCAAGGGCTGATCCCGTTCCCTTACACAGTACTGCCTTTTTTGATAGGAAACTCCCCCTGTGCCCCTCTTCATTACAGTATACCATACGCCGGGATAGTATTCTCAATGGGTTTCTCAAAAATTTCAAGGCAAAACAGTCATCAACATAATGACCCCATTTTAATGGACACCATTTCGCGCGATTCACTGGGTTAGATTTCCGAATACCTCCTTGAAACTTACTTTTCTATCAGCGTCCCGCTTCATGGTACTTTGCCTAACTGGAACTACACTTTGTCGCCAACAAAAATGTGAAGTTATTTATTGTTGAGTACTTACCCTGTGTGAATAGGGTCAGCCCGTTGACATAAGACTTCTATCAACAGTTCGCTTCAAGGTTCTATTATTTTTCATTTTTTCTGAAAATCTCTCATTTACTTTTGAAACGGTCGAGTAGCTCAGGTCCCCAAACAAATCGCCAATTTGCCTGTGGGTCATACTCGTCCACTTCTTAATTACGCCTATCCCAGATAGACTTTGAACTTTTCATAACCAGACTTTGAGAAAAAAACCCTTTTCCGATCATTGGCGCTGGCAGTTATGTGATAAAATGCGCCCTCGTACTCTATCCTCAACAGCCTTGCCATATCTCATTCATTTCCTCCAGTGAAATCAATACATCAACATTGTCGTATGTAAAAGGTGGACCCCAGGCAGACCCTGTTACGGCGTATCGACCGGTAATCTAATCCTAAAGACAGTGCCCGCGGGACTACTTTTTACTATCTCAATTACACCCTGGTGGTCTTTAATGATTCCATAACTGATGGAAAGCCCTAACCCGGTTCCTTCATCAACTTCCTTGGTTGTAAAAAAGGGATCGAAAATTTTTTGCAGGTTGTGGGTTTCGATCCCACATCCCGAGTCCTCGACTAAAATTTCAACAAATGCAAGGGGATCTGCAGGATCGCGACGGGTTGTTATTTTAATTACTGCTCTTTTTTCGGATTCGATAGGGGTGCCTTTTTCCTGAGAAATCTTTTTCCCCACGGCATCCCTGGCATTAGAGAGGAGGTTCAACAAAACCTGTTCCAGTTGAGTGGTATTTCCTCGCACTTCGGGGAGATCGGACTGTAAGGATTTTTCAACCGTTATGCTTCTAAGACGCAACTGTTCTCCCATTAATAAAAAACAATCTTCCATGATTTTATTGATATCAAGAGGAGAAAACGCGGTTTTCGATTCGCGCGAAAAAACGCGAAGATGATTAATAATATTCATCATTCTTTTAGTGTTTTTTTCGATCATACCCGTATGCTCACGAATTGAATCGCCAAACGATCCATTACGCCGCGGATCGCGTTTCATTAGCTGCGCCAAACTCCTAATCACCATCAAGGGCTGATTTAGTTCGTGGGCAATTCCGGCGGCCAATTGACCAATCGAAGCCAATTTTGCGGTTTGTATCAACTGCGCCTGTGTATTTTGGAGTTTTTGATAGGCCCCATTCAAGGCTTTTTCAGATTCCTTTTTAGCCGTGATATCTCGTATGATAACCAGGCGACTGATCAAACGATGATATCTGCCGTAAATCGGCGTTGCACGAAAATCATAGGTTTTGACCGTATCTCCTTTGCGAAACTCGATTTCTTGGTAAAACCGTTTCTGTGATTGAATCATTTCCGTTTTATCCGGCCACCATGGGATAAATCGACGAATCGGTTGCCCCAACAGGTCGGACAGTTTCAGGTCAAAAATTTTCCGAGCGGCGGGATTCACTTCAGCGATGCATTCATCAGCATCCAACAAAATCACATAGTCTTCCATACTTTCAACAATCGCTTTTCGCGCCACCGGTAATATTTCAATCAACCGGGTTTGAAACAACCCCAGAAATAGGGCTACACCGGTTATGGCAAAAGAAAAGGGAGTCGCATCGAGTGGTTTGAGCGGACTGAAGCCGGAAACATAAAGTGCGTTGCCGACCCAAGGGGCCAATGATCCAATAAATACGAAAAAGGCCTGTTTCCGAGAAAAACCGTGAAAAGAGAAGATTCTGCGTAAAAGAATCAGGCTTCCCAATGCCATTAACAAATAGGAATAGAAGGTATGTATCCAAAACCAATATCCTCGAGTGATGACTTTCAATGATAAATAGGCGTTGGGGTCAAGCTGAACGGTATTCCAAATAAGACCATGATAATCGTTGGTCCAAACCAACAAAAGGGTGATTGCGGGTTCAAGCACAAAAAACCAGTAATAATAACGGGGGAAATGCTTGATCCGGCCGATGTATTGAACCGCCACATAAAGCCAAAATGAAGGTACTGTAACGACACCCACATATTTGACCTTGGCCCAAAAAAGGGTTTCGATCAGATTACGGCTTAGCAGTTCAAAACCGTAGGCAAAGGACCACAAGGCCGTGCTAGACATGAGCAATATGAAAGGTGTTACCAGTTCACGGCGGAGATGCAGGACATAAAAGGCGAGTGAAATGGACAGAATTCCGGTAAAAAAAAGGGGACCAATGTAATGTGCCGTTACCATAAGACCGCTTTTGTGCTAACCATATATTATTTATATATTCAAATATGTACTGCAACTGATACTAAGAAAACGTACAAAATTGAATAAATCAGGGGAACACTTTCTCCGAGGTGCTAGGAGAAGGTGTTATGGGTACAAAGCGATTCAATCAAAAACAAAAGTAGACGGTTTTGAGAAGCGCCAGGAAGATAGGGATAAGAAAGGATGCCTACCTGGCAGAAGTTTACTATAGTACAGTTTATCAATAGAAAAGTCAACGGGAAACTCTGGGGAAAGAGATGGACCGTGCAAGGATGGGTCACCTGCTGCACTAAATCGCAGACGACTCGCTCTTCACCTGGCTTCATTTCTCGATAGATGATCAAAGTCCTTTAGCGGGATCAACAGCATTTTCTGGACATACTTCAGACAGTGTGCGCTGTCTGTTCGATTACAGTTCCTCCCAGCCGTTCCGTTTCCGCCTTGAGCTGTTCATGCTCATCTAAATTGATCCTGGGCTTTCTCCGCTTTCGTTCCTTAAGAGTGTTGAAAGCTCCCTGTTCAACCGCGGCTGTGATTTGCGTCAGCTCGCTTGAGTGGATACCCCAGAGCCGAAGAACTTCACTGATTGAACCGTTCCCTTTGCCTTTAGCCATCGTGGCCTCGGGAAAGATCTGATGCTTTGCTTCCGGTGTCAGATGGCCGCGTTTACGAACTATTTTTTCCTCTGTTTTTTCCATATGGCATTCCTCCAGGTTTTTTCGTAAGCCAAACCCGAGAGGGTTGTCAAACAGTCGCGCGCGAGGCTAACTACCCCAAGCATACCGACAATTTATCTGTTGGTCATACTCGTCCATTTCTTAATTCCGCCTATCCCAGATAGGCTTTGACCCCCATCTCCTTCCATTACTAATGATGCATTCTCAGACCTGACCATGTTTTATACATGGGCTATCTTCGTTGGGGTCATCTTCATTGGGGCCATATATTATTACAAAAGACATTCTCTCTCTGAAACCTTACAAATTCCCTTTCATCAAAAGTTTGCGAAAATGTTGCCCTAAAAGTGCGTGAATTGAAATAATGCCTTTCCATTCCGTTTGCCATATAAAGTGGGATATGCACGGGGTCATGGGTATGGCCAAAAACGCAATATAGCAAACCGCTGCCTAAAACGCTTCTTAGCTGACGGAGCGCCAATTTCTGGCAGGATTCATCTTTTAAAAAACCCGCGAGTTTTTCAAGCAAACCAGGAAGTAAAGATGCACCTAAAAGCTTTATCGCTCTCCGTGCAACCTGCAACTTCTCCGCTTCATCATAACCAAAATTCCATTTATCGTGTTTCTTCTGCCATGATTAAACGTAGTCAAGGTTTTCAAAATCTTTCACGACTTCACCCAACATCTCTTCCACTCTTTTTTGAATTTTGAAATCCTTTATTATGTCCTGAACATACCGTATGGTGGCCAATGTTGGACGAACATTGTCTATCTCCCTGAAACGCCTTTTTGCTTTCTTCGGGATATCGAGCTGGTTCGCCTCATGGCCCAATCGACCAAAGAGCATTGTCGTCTTGGGATCCCCGATAGGGATATCTTTATATTTTGGATTACCATTCTTATCAAACTCACAGTTATATGCATCCGACTCATGCCCATGCATAACAACTGCCTTATGATAATCTTGATCCATATAGAAATTACCAAAGATGCCACGGCCGGTTTTCCCGAGCAATTTTTGACGGACCAAACTCAGACGTGGTCGGAACAGATTGATAATGCGATCATGATTACCCGGAATAAATGCCTTGCGCCGTCCATTGCCCCTTATATTTCCCTTGGCTACAACGGAACCATAGGGGGACTTCTGACACTCGCTCATGAACTCGGGCACGGGATACATTATCGACTTGCCTCAAATCAGAGTTATTTGAATTTCAGGCTCCCACCTGTTCTGGCGGAAACAGTGTCCACATTTATTGAGGCCGCCCTGACCGCGTATCTTATTGACCATAAAGTGTTTGGGGAGCACGGTTCCGCGCTCCTGGCCTCACGCATTGAGGGTATACTATGGTGGACTGGGTTGTCAAGACCATTTTCCCCTCTTTTTTAGATGCACTGCCCAGGGAGGAGTGGTTGCCGGAGGGGTAACGGAAGGAGCCCGTAGGGCGACTGGAGTTACCCCTCCGAGGGTCGAAAAGCGCCACTCGTTCCTCTTTCCCATTAAGCTGCTAAAGAGATATCTGTAGTACATGTTTCAATCCCTTTGATCGAGCGCATAATGTACTTCGTGAGGGGTCTTGTATGCTAAGGCCTGATGGTAACGTCGGCCGTTGTAGAAAGGGAAATATTCACCCAATCCCGCCTGTGCGTCAGCCGGAATCTGATATCCCTTTATGTAGACCTCCTCATATTTAACGGTTCTCCAAAGTCTCTCAGTAAAGATGTTGTCGAAGAATCGTCCCCTCCCATCCATGCTGATGGCGACCCTTTTTCCTCGCAGGATCCCTGTGAAATCGTCACTGGTGAACTGCGAGCCCTGGTCACTGTTAAATATATCCGGACACCCCTTTTCCAGGGCCTCTTCCAACGCTTCTATACAAAAAGAGACGTCAAGTGAGTTGCTTAATCGCCAGGACAACACGTAACGACTGAACCAGTCCAGAATTGCCACAAGGTACAGAAATCCCTGTTGAAGACGAATGTAGGTGATGTCAGTACTCCACACTTGATTAGGACGTACAATCCTGACATTATTCAGTAAATAGGGATACTTAGAATGAGCGGCATCCTTCTTGCTTAGTTTGGGTTTCGGATAAATTGCATTCAAGCCCATCTTCCTCATCAGAGACTGAACCCTCTCTCTACCTATGCCCCAGCCCTCACGCCTCAAGGCTTCTCTTATTCTACGGCTGCCGTAGAAGGGGCATTCAGTAAAGATGTCATCAATCCGGTTCATTGTCCGTAAGGTCTCCTCTGATACCACCACAGGCTTGTAGTATATGTTTGACCTGTGTAGATTTAAAAGCTCGCACTGCCTGCGAACACTTAACTCCTTGTGGCAGGGGTCTATAAGTTCCCTCTTCTCCTCAACGCTCAAACAGTTCAGCCTTTTTTTTTAGCCAGTCGTTCTCCACTTTTAACTGCCCAATTTGACGGTACAGCTCGTCAATAAGCTTTTCATTGTCCTTGAGGGATTTATCCCGCTTACCCCTGAAAATCCCTGCAAGCCCATCCATGGCACGCTTACGCCAATTGCTTATTTGTGATCTGTGAACCTCGTATTTCGATGATAGCTCAGCTGTGGTCATATCACCCTTGATCGCTGCCAAGGCAACCTTTGCCATAAAATCTGGACTGAAACTCTTCCGCATTTTCCGACCTCCTTTTTCTTCCAATAGCATAAAAAATGACTCTTAACTACTGGTCCGAAAAATCCAGTCCATTATATACTTACAACCGTGTTCCGACAGAATGTCATCACACGTTTTGAACAGGCCGTTCATCACAAACGCCAGGATCATCTTCTGAGTGCCCCGGAAATCTGCCGGCTCTGGCGGGATGAAAATAGGAAATTTTACGGGCAACAAGTTGAGATGACAGCCGGCTATGCCTGGGATTGGGCACGCATTCCCCATCTATTTCATCGTCCCTTCTACTGTTACAGCTATATCTTCGGGAACCTTCTCTCTATTATTCTGTTTCAAAACTATCAAGAAAAGGGGGGCGACTTCTTAGAGGCAATCATCTACCTTCTCAACTCCGGATTTTCCCGGGCGCCCATGGAGATGATTAAGGAGGTGGGGTTGGATATTGGAAAGAAGTCCTGCTGGAAGCCGTCCTTTCAGTATGTGGAGGATTTGATTGATTCGTGGGAGGGGAGTTAAAGGCTGAATTGGATCAGCGAATGGCTTGAATAAAATAGCTCCGAATCAGTTCGATCCTCCTCCATCTAACATCAAAATTTGATTCCCTTGACAAAAACCACCCAATTTCAGAGCTCCTGACCTCTGATAAATAAATGTTTGATTTTACTTGACATGGGTGCAAATATAGGTAAAGTTTCGGTTAACCCGTCGGGTTTTTAGATCAATGTGGAATTAAGATTGATAAAAACAGCAAAAAAGATTAAAAAAAGTTAAAAAAATTCGATTTACCCTCTGGACACTAACTCTATTATATGCTAAAAGGAGGGCATGTCCATTGATATTGACCAATCTCTAAATACTGTCCTGCCTGCTATCTCCGTAGAAGGAGCCTCTGCAAAGGACCTCCAACCAGTTCCGGGTCTCAAGGAATGCCCCGGTTTCGACAATTTCCTTTGGCATGATCCGTCTTCTTGTCAAACTCCTACCTGCTCCAATTGTCCTATCCATGTGGAGCTATCAAAGCTACGCTACGAAAACGCCTACTGGCGCAAAATGCATCAGAGAGCGGTTGAACGAGAAACCAAGTTAAAGGAAGAGATCTCTAAGCTTAAGGCAAAGCTGCGACTTCGTGAACGACAGCTTTTTGGCCGAAAATCTGAAAAAGGGCATAGCAAAAACGACTCGACCAACTCCAATGACAACGGTAACAAAAAGGGACGTGGACAACAACCGGGAAGTAAAGGTCACGGGCGCAGGGATTACTCCCATTTGCCTGCCAACGAGGAATACCATGACATCCCAGAAAGTAAATGCCAATGTCCAAACTGTGGGCTTCCTTTTGAACCTTTTCCTGAAACCGAAGACTCGGAACAGATCGAGATCGAGGTAAGGGCTCACCGTCGGGTAATCAAACGTAAACGTTATAAACCCAGTTGCACTTGCGGCGTTTCCCCTGGTATCGTAACAGCACCACCTCCTCCTAAGCTTATACCCAAGGGCATCTATGGCATATCGGTATGGGTGACTGTGCTATTGGACAAGTTTTATTCCATGCGCCCCACATACCGTCTTTTAGCTGATCTGAAGACCCATGGCCTTAATTTGGCTCAAGGCACCGTAACAGATGGCTTGAAGGCCATCGCCCCTCTTTTCGTTCCCATCTATGAGGCCATCATCATCAAAAATACTGAAGAAAACAGGTGGCATGCCGATGAAACCCGTTGGCTTGTTTTTACCACCGTGGAGGGGAAAGTCGGCTACAGATGGTATATGTGGGTCTTCATATCTCCCTCCAGTGTGGTCTATACCCTCGATCCAAGTCGTTCTGCAAAAGTCCCAGAAGCCCATTTTGATACGGTCACTGAGGGCATTCTCGTTGTGGATCGCTATTCCGCATACAAGGCTTTGGTTAAAGGCATCAATATCATCCTGGCCTTTTGTTGGGCCCATGTCAGGCGTGATTTTTTAGGTGTCGCAAAAGACTCGCCTCAACATGAAACCTGGGCCATGCAATGGGTCGATGACATCGGCAGTCTCTATCACTTAAACACTCTCAGGCTGGAGGTCTTAGATCAACCTGGAGCCTTTGCTGAAAGGGACCACAACCTCAGAGATGCCGTGGACCAGATGGCCAACAAACGGGACTCCCAACTCGAAGAAAAAGAGATAGCTCGTCCTTGCAAAAAGGTCCTTGAAAGCCTCAAAAACCATTGGAAAGGACTCACGGTCTTTGTTGATCATCCTGAGGTTCCCATGGACAATAATAAGGCAGAACAAAAAATGCGCATCCCGGTCATAGGTCGCAAAAACTTTTATGGCTCAGGCTCCAGCTGGAGCGGACAGCTCACCGCCATCTTGTTCACTATCTTCCAGACCCTTATCCTTTGGAACATAAACCCCAGGTTGTGGCTCACGGCCTTCCTCGGAGCATGTGCCGCTAATAACGGCAATGCTCCGGATAATATCCAATCTTTCCTGCCATGGAATATGTCACAGGAACAAAAAAAGGCCTTCTCACTTGAACCTGAAATAAAGGATTCCTCATGAACCACACATCCGAACCCCGATATTGTGGCAGGAATTTTGCGCCACAAGAGGTTCAAACTATCCGAAGAATCATTACTGAAGATCCTCAGCGGACTCGGGCTCATATATCCCGTCTTGTATGTAAGGCCCTTGGTTGGTATAAACCCAATGGCGGCCTAAAGGATATGAGCTGCCGCGTGGCATTGCTTCGAATGCAAAAAGATGGACTGCTAACTTTGCCGCCTCCAACACATCGCCAGGAGTTGTGCCGCCCAAGAATTCAAATATCCGCACTCACCAATCCGAAAACACCGATTACGACTCCTGCGGGAAAACTCGCCGAGCTTAATCTGGAGGTGGTGACTGGCCAAGAAAAATCCGCCCTATTTAGAGAATACATCCACCGATATCACTACCTTGGCTACACACCATTACCGGGGGCACAATTGCGGTATTTCGCCTTAGCCAATGGTCAGATCCTGGCGCTATTTGGCTTTGGTGCAGCCGCATGGAAAATCCTCCCAAGAGACAACTTCATCAGCTGGACCCATCATCAACGACAAAAACACCTTCACCTTATCGTTAATAATGCCCGTTTCCTTATCCTTCCATGGGTAAAGTCAAAAAATCTCGCTTCCAAACTCCTTGCTATGGTTGCTAAACGTATCCCACAGGATTGGAGTAGGCTCTACGGCTATGAACCGGTTCTTTTGGAAACCTTCGTAGAATCTCACCGCTTCCATGGTACCTGTTACAAAGCAGCAAACTGGCTGTATGTAGGACAAACTAAAGGACGAGGAAAACTTGATGTCCATAATTCGGCTTCCCTTCCAAAAAAAGATATCTTCCTGTTCTCACTCACTCCTGCATTCAAAGAAATACTCTGCACTCCTTGACCCTCTACGAACTACGTGTTAACCGAAACTTTACAAATATAGCGTAAATTGAAATACAACAAATTAGGAGGTATTTGCTGTGCTTCAAAGCTATTTCCAATTCCTTCCAGAGGGTGCCAAACCAATAAACAACCACATGGCGATTTATCGCCATGATGAAAAAATAGAATTTTTTACAGCATCAGGTCCAATATGCTCTTGCAAGGAAAGTGATCAGTATGGGCTTCGACTGGCTCAAGGGATTATCGTCGCACACACAGCCACAACTCCAGCCGAAATAGCCAAAGCATTAGATATCAACAGAACCACTGCATATCGAAATCTTAAAAGGTATCAGCAAGACGGACCTGCTGCCCTGATCACAGATAAAAAAAGCAACCGTAAAGGTTACAAACTTAATGGAAAGGTTAAACGCCAAGTACAAACACTTCTTAACGGAGGTTATTCGTTAAAAGCAGCGGCAAAGCAAGCCGGTATAACTGAAGGCTGTATCCGCTATGCAATAAAGAAAAGAGGGACGTAAGTGCAGAAAGTGCTTAGCAGGCATGCTAAAATGATCTTCATTCTAATCAAGAAAATACGCCAGCACAGAAGTTATGCACGCTTTGCATCAACCCACGCCCACCCTTTGGATAAGAGCGATAAACGAAGGCATTTCTGTCCATCATGTCACCAGAAGCGGGTGGTGGAATTCGGGGAGTGGCTGTGTGAAGAAGTCCTGAAGGCCGTTCCGCACCGGCATTTCGTCTTCACTATACGCAAAATCCTGCGCCGCTATTTCCTCTATGACCGAAAGTTGCTCTCCGATCTCAGCCGTTGCGGCTGGGAAACCTTGAAAGAATTTTTCCGGGAAGCCGTACCGGAAGAGGGGGCCGTTCCGGGGGCCGTTGTGGCAATACATTCGTTTGGCGATTTCCTTGGATGGCATCCGCACCTGCATGTGCTCTGCACCGACGGCTGTTTTTGTGGAAACGGCATGTTCCGAGTAGCGCCGCTGTTCGAACCGAAACATCTGGAGGAGATCTTCCGGCACAAGGTCTTCAAGATGCTCCTTTCCAAAGGCAAGATCACTGAAGACTTGGTTGATATGCTCATGAAGTGGCGTCATTCGGGGTTCAACGTGTTCTGTGGATCCAGAATTCAGCCAGGGAGTGAAGAGGCCATGGAAAACCTGGCCCGATACATCATCCGAGCCTCTTTCTCCCAGGAGAGGATGACATACATTCCAGAGGAAACAAAGGTCATTTACCAGTCAAAGGACGGGAAAGACGAAAAGGTCTTTGATGCCCTGGAATGGTTGGCCGCCATGTGCTCCCATGTCCCGAACAAAGGCGAGCAAATGGTGCGTTACTATGGCTTCTACAGCAACGTGGCGCGGGGCAAGCGCAAAAAGAACGACCAGGACGAGCTGATACCTTCAATTCTGGAGCCCGATAGCTCATCCGGGGAATACAAACGAAACTGGGCCCGGTTGATACAAAAAATTTACGAAGTGGACCCCTTGACCTGCCCGAAATGCTCCGGAAAGATGAAAGTAATCAGTGTGATAGAGGACTCCGAAATCGTTAAGAAGATCCTCAAGCACCTGGGACTTTGGGATCAGAAAGCCAGACCACCTCCCAAAGCGAATTCGCCACCAATGGCCCCACAATATCATATCGACTATACGGATTCTCAACTTCCGGTGTCTGATAACCATCTATATGTGGACCCTCAGTATCCTGATGAATTTCCAGCCTGATTTTTAAAAAAAGAGAGGGGTTCAAGGGGTTTCTCTACTCAAATTTCCATCATTTCAGGCCTTCCTCGCGTCATCAAGCCCTGCGGCACTCTCTCCACCTCAGTGCGGTCGCAAAGTCCAGGTCCCCATTTTGCCCCGCGAATTCCAGCCACTATATCTTGCGGTTAGATTTTTCTTGACCCGCAAGCCCCTTCCCTCTATACTTTTCCCCAAAAAAGCGACTTCTTATCACCAATTAAAATGGTGAGAGCTTGTCCGCAAAAAGGATGGATCATAAATGAAAGATTTAAACTCAAATGCAGCAATTAGTATCAGTAACCTTTGTAAAACCTACAAGGATTTCGAGGTTCTGAAAGACCTGAGTTTTTCTGTAAATGCAGGTGAGATCTTTGGTCTGCTTGGTCCAAACGGTGCTGGTAAAACAACGGCAATCAATCTGGCAATCGGTCTTTATAAAAAGGATTTAGGAGAGATCAGCATCTTGGGGCTTGACCCGAGTATCCATAAAAAGAAGGTTAGAAAACTGATTGGCCTAGTGCCTCAAGATACAAACCTTTACGAAGATCTTTCTGCAAGTGAAAACCTATGGCATCATGCTGCTCTTTATTGCGACGATCTGACAAAAGCTAGAGCAGGTATTGAGGAATTATTGAAGCTTATGGAGCTTTGGGGACGCCATAAAGAGCCCGTTCGCAACTACTCTGGTGGAATGAAACGTCGCTTAGCTCTTGCTAGAGCATTGCTTCATGATCCAAGCATTATTTTTTTTGATGAACCTACTCTTGGGGTCGACGTCCAGGGAAAGCATGTACTTTGGAATCATGTAAAAAACTTGGGGAAATTAGGAAAGACTGTTGTTGTCACCACCAATGATATGGCCGAAGCAGACATATTAACTGACAGGATAGGTATTCTGGATCGTGGGGCTCTTGTTGCACTTGACACGCCAGAAAATCTAAAAGCCTCTTTGAGAAAAGATATTGTCACGCTAAATACCGACTCTACTGTCGAGGATCCAGAGAATTTTTTTTCTGGACTAAATGTGAGTTCAATCACAAAATACGAAGGCAATTGCTTACGTCTCGAAGTAACCGATGGCCAAAAAGCTGGTCCTGAATTGATAAACCGTTTAAGCACTAAATACCAGATTAGTTCGTTTCAGATTGCTCGCCCCACGCTGGATGATGTTTTCTTGCATCTTACAGGTAAAGGCTTGAGGGAAGGGGGGATTTCGTGAAACGCTTGTTTTTGTTAATTGTTTGTGAATTTCGCATGTCCAGGACCTCTATACCTATTCATCTCCTTGCCATACTCCAGCCTACCCTCCTTTTTTTACTTATGGCAATCATACTCGTACATCCAACGTTTGATATGAATGTGATTGACTCTAATATACCCGAGTCTTCAAGGTTTATTTCTGCAATGGACTCCGTTAGATCTCCGATCGGAGAACCATATATCAAACCAATATTAGTTGACGAAAAGACCGCTACAACCCTTAGACAGGTTATTACCATTGAAAAAGATCAGAAAAAAGCAATCGCCCATCAAAGGTTCGCCTTAATCGATGCCAACCTGGTTAAAAACTATAGGAATCGTTTAACTGCTACTCTATTACATCTCTGGAACGAGGATCTTGGAAGCAAATCTGTGACTATTAGAGAGCATCCCACAGTTGGTCGAGATCTGCCCTATACAGCGTATTTCGGTCTGGGACTTCTTCCGATGGCTGTTATGCTTGCAACCATTTTAATAGGTTCAACTTTTGTTGCCCAGGAGTTTGAAGACAAAACAGTACTAGAGCTGAAGATGGCCTTTGCGCCAATTTTCTTAATACTTTGTGCTCGATTGGTTAGATTGTTAGTTTTCGGATGTATTGCTGGTTTTGTGTTAGTTGCAGCCATAGGTCTATCGACAAATGTATGGCCGCTATCTTTTTTAAATATTGGCGCAATATTTTTAATTGTTGGGATTATTGGAGGCAGCCTTGGAACCATAATAGGACTAATGGCAAAGCGACTACTTCCTTGCTTTATTTCTTCGCTAGTTGTGACAATTACTTGCTGGGTTTTTGGTAGTTCCTTCGGACCAGCCGAGAGTTTTGGGGGAAACTATGAACTGATATCTAAATTTGTTCCCAATACTTATGCTGTCAAAATGCTTTTTCCAAATTATTTCGGTTTGAACCTTGGATCCGCTGTTTCGTCGGCTGTAATCTTGGCACTCTTTTGTGCTTTATTCCTTTGGTTGTCTCACTTTGTATACAAACAACAGATTATGAAGGAGCGATAATTGAGAAGATTTTGGATTCTGTTGTGTACAGAATTAAAAGCCTGGCGCAGTGAACCTATATCAGCTGTTGGTGGATTACTTCCACCACTGATTTTACTTGTAGCTTTTGGATTGATCTTTGGTGGTCGTTTGACGATGAAAACTGCCTTCATTGATAATGATGAAGGTCCAAAGGGAGCACAATTAAAAGGTATTATGGCAGAAGAATTATCTCCCTTTGATCAACCCTATTATGATCTGGTCGATGCAGATGAAGCCACTGCCTTTAGGTTGTTTAACGAAAATCGGATTGACGGAATATGGATTATCCCCACTGATTTTTCAAAAAAAGTTGAAGAAGGTAAGCATCCTTCAATCGATATGCATTTATCGAATTACAACGATGACAAGGCAAAAAACCATCGGATCTATGCCAGCGAGATTTTATGGAAGTTTTATAAAGAGCTTGGAATGCCTCCGCCTCCACTTGATAGAATGGAAAGCTATCCGGGGACTAAAATGATCGGATGGTTTCCTCTCATAGCTGTCGGAGTGATGTTGCTTTCTGCCATGTTAGGTTCGATGTTTAATATTTTACTGCTCAACCATCGGCAATTATCGAGCAAGATTACTCTGGAGTTGAGCTTGGCTCCGAAGAGTTTGATATATGCCCTTGCCGCGAAAACCGTGCTAGCACTGTTCATGGGGCTTTTCTTGGGAACAATCATATTGATTGTCCTGTACTTCTGGTTAGGATGTTGGCCAGGTAAAAACATTTGGGCGGTGTGGTTAATATGTGGTCTTGTATCATTGTTTTGGATAAATATTTCTATGTATGCAAGCTTCCTATTTAAGAAATATATTACTGGCGGAATTACAACGGTACTGGGTGGAATTCTGATCTTTTTCCTTTGTGGAGGATTTAAATCCGTGCGGGATCAAGTGGCAGATATACCCTTTTTCGCTTGGATATTTCCCAATACTTATGCCGTTGATCCTCTGCGCGATATAATCTTGACTGGAAAGCTGTCAAATGATCTACCTTTAACAATTGGTATTTTAGTGTTGTTTGCGTCTGCCAGCCTTGGAATAGGATTCTTCGCTACCATTAGGCGGCTTAGAATCCTGGGATAGGTTTTAGGCCAGTCATCCATTGTCTCTATTTGTCATCTTTTGCCTGAAGGGGAAGCGGGACGCTGGTAGAATAGTAAGAAACTCAATCGATCAAACGATATCCGTTCTCACCTGCAATGGCCTTCCCCCTCTCTACTGAAAACCCCACTCCAAGAGGGCTCATTTCCAACCTCTTGGCAACTTGTCTGATCGACATGCCCAACTCGCTGACAGCCCAAAAACAGAAGAGCTGGTGTCACATCTTGATTAGGGCATTAAGCCTATCAAACTCGTCCTTGAACGTTTTCTCCTCACGGAGCCTTTTTCTGACAATACCCGCGCGTTTGCTTACAGACGAATATGATAACCCAAACAGCTCCGCAATCTTCCGGTTGGAAAAGCGACCCCTTCAGACCCCTTCATCTGATCCCCTCATTCAGAGACAAACGCCAGCGTGTCAACATCCCATTGCTGGTCCGGGGCGTGGAGTTTGCTCATCACCCCTTCGGCATATTGTCCAGTCGAAGAAGCCTTGCTCAGATTAAGTTCGGCAATTTCCCGGCTGATCCGATGGTCCCCCAACTCGAGTTTGGCCTTATGTCCCATCATCTTCACGCCGTACCTCGGCGCCCATCCATCAATAAACGTATGCATCACCACATTTTCCTTGATTGAATAGGTATGAAATTCGAGCCGGGCGGATTGTTTTAAAGGGAGTTTTGGCGCGTTCATCTTAAGAATCAGTTCATCTCCCTCTTTGAGCGTAACTTCCAAGTTCTGATCCTGATCCTCAAAAATAATCTCAGAGAGAAATTTGGGGTAATTATAAAAATGGACGCCACCCATACGGGCAATCTCGGTGGTAACCGGCAGGTGGTGGATATAGACGGGAAAACGATTTTTACGCAGCATGGAAATTGCGGAGAGTCCGGGAAAAACAAATCCCGGGGGAAATTTGACGGGTATGGATACGGATACTTCATTATAAGGGCCGATAGAGGTATCCAGGTATTCAAAGGCTGTGATAATGAGCATGCCGGTTCCCGGCAAAATCTCAATGGGCTTGAAATTGGGGTGGGGGAGGAGTTTTTTGAGCTTTTTGGTCTTGGCGGAGAACGTGCTGCTGATCATACGGAAATCATAATAAAGGATCGGGAATTCAAAAGGCTCGCCTTCCATATCCAGGGTCTTTATGGGAGTGCCTTCAAAAAATGGGTCGTCTCTCATGGTTCCACCCCCTCTTTTTCGTTTCACCCTTCGCTCACGATTCGTTCAAAAAAGACCGCGGCAAAAAAAAGCGCCTTTGGGAACAGTTACCCAAAGGCGCTTTTAACGTCGTCCTCGCAAATGAAACCATAGGCTTTCGGCTTTAGGGACATTTCCCTGCCTCTCTTACCTATCTTAGTTGTCTATATTGAAAATTACCTAATCAAGCTTGATGGTCTCGTAAAAAGTCCCCAAGCCCGTCAGCCCCGCGAAAGCGGGGCTCCATAAACACCCGAATTTCCTGGATTCCCGCGTTCGCGGGAATGACGACAACGGGTACTTTTCGAGTTTTTACGAGTTTGTCAGGCTTATCGATGCAAATATTTGTCTAATATTTCCCTAAATGTCAAGAAGTTTTTCAAAGTTTAGCCAAAAATAGATTATGGCTGGAATAAATTATGACCCAGGCAGCTATTTTGATTATCCGTATCCCATCTTAAAGGCGGGGGTACGCAGGGCCTGATCGTTTAAACGGGACACAGTTACTTGTAACAACGGGGCATTAGGCGATTTTTGCTTGGCGATTTTAAAGGAAAGATGGTGGCTTTAGAGGAGAGGATTGCCCCTGATTAAGGAGGTGGTTATCAGCATGCGCGGGGAAGTCTTGAAAGGGTAGGGGTATTGAATTTGAATTAAGAAGGATTAAAATTGTGGATTAAAGCACGAGTTATGAAACCAAAAACAAACGGAGAAATAAAATGGCGACCGTTAAGATCAAAGGCATGTCGTGCAATCATTGTGTCATGGCCGTTCAGAAGGCATTGGGCGAGATTGACGGGGCAAAGGATGTCAACGTGGATCTTGACAAGGGTGAGGCCACATTTGATGAGGCAACACCCGTTGATATGAACACGGTTCGGGAAGCGGTTAAGAGGGCGGGGTACGAGGTTGTCTGAAAAGGTCCAGCTCAGCATCTCAGGGATGTCCTGCGCTGCCTGCGTGCGCCGGGTTGAGCAGGGTCTCGCAGACCTCGATGGTGTATCTTCTGCGGCCGTCAACTTTGCTACTGAAAAGGCGACTATTGAGTATGATCCGGCAGCGCTCAGCGTGGATCAGATGGGTGAAAAGGTCAGGGATCTGGGCTATGAGGTGGTCGGCGATGACACATCAGGGGACGCAGGTCTTCAGAAGACAACTGTTTCCATCGGCGGGATGAGCTGTGCCGCCTGTGTCCGGCGTGTGGAATCATCCCTTGAAACCATCGAGGGGGTCACCAATGCGGCGGTCAACCTGGCCACCGGGAAGGCCACGGTTATCCATAATGCCCATTGGGAGGGTCTGGAGGCCCTCAAAAAAAAGGTGACGGACGGCGGGTACCAGTTCCTGGGTGCCTCTGACGCGGCTCTGGAAGACCCGGTTGAGGCGGCCCGGATAAAAGATGTCAAAGAGCTGAAAATTAAATTTCTGTCCGGTGTGGTCCTGAGTGTCATTATCTTTGCAGGCTCCATGCAGTCATGGTTTCCCTTCCTTCGGTCGATCCCCAGACAGACCATGCTCCTTATCCTGCTTGCCCTGACCACCCCCGTGATTTTCTGGGTGGGCAGCCGGTTTGTCACCGGGGCAGTCAAGGCGGCCCGGCAAAAGACCACGGACATGAATACCTTGGTGGCCGTGGGCGCACTTTCCGCCTATATCTATTCTTCATTGGCGACCTTTGCACCGCGGATGTTTGTGGGGGCCGGTATTTCGCCACACGTCTATTTTGACGGGGCGGCCATGATCATCACCCTTGTCCTTCTGGGCCGGCTTTTAGAGGCAAAGGCCAAGGGGAAAACATCATCGGCAATCAAAAAACTCATGGGACTCAAGCCCCGGACGGCCCGTGTGATCCGGGACGGCAAAGAGTCGGATATTCCCATAGACGCGGTCATCAGGGACGATCTGATCGTCGTGCGGCCGGGTGAAAAGATTCCTACGGACGGGGTGGTGGTTTCCGGGTCTTCGGCAGTTGACGAGGCCATGTTGACCGGGGAGAGTATTCCGGTTGCCAAGACGGCTGAAAGCGAGGTCTTTGCCGCAACCATCAACAAGAGCGGCAGTTTTACATTCAGGGCCACCAAGGTGGGTGCTGAAACCGCCCTTGCCCAGATCATCCGGCTTGTGGAAGAGGCCCAGGGCTCCAAGGCCCCCATACAGCGTCTTGCAGACAAGGTGGCATCCATCTTTGTGCCGGTTGTTTTCGGAATAGCGGTCCTTACCTTTATGATCTGGTATTTCCTGGTTCCCGAGCCCATCTTCAGCCGTGCCCTCCTCAATTTTGTATCGGTCCTGATTATCGCCTGCCCCTGTGCCATGGGTCTGGCCACACCCACCGCCGTTATGGTGGGTACCGGTATGGGGGCTGAAAACGGTATCCTGATCAAGGGGGGCGAAAGTCTGGAAAATGCCTACAAGTTAACCACGATCGCCTTTGATAAAACGGGTACCCTGACAAAGGGAGAGCCCGAAGTCACAGACATCTTATCCTCCGGAGATAGGACACAGGAGGATATCCTGAAGATCGCGGTCTCTATTGAATCCGTGTCAGAGCATCCCTTAGCCCATGCGGTCGTTATCAAAGGCCGCGAGCAGGATATTGCATCCCAGGAAGTAAAGGGGTTTGAGGCCCTGTCAGGACTCGGGGCAAGGGGGACGGTTAACGGAAAGATATGCATCCTCGGCAACCGGCGGCTCATGGAAAAAGAGGGTATGGCCATAAATGGCCTTGAGCAGGCGGCCGACAGGCTTGCCGGCGAGGGTAAGACAGTTGTATTTATTGCAGAGGATGGCCGGGTAGTGGGTCTCATCGGTTTTCTGGATTTGCCAAAGCCCTCTGCTGCGAGCGCCATCGGCACCCTCAAGAACATGGGATTGCAGACGGTTCTGATTACCGGGGATAATGAGAGAAGCGCACATGCCATCGGTGACCCCCTTGGCATGGACCGGATATTGGCAGAAGTCCTTCCGGGTGGCAAGGCCGACGAGATCAAACGGCTGCAGGCAGAGGGCCATGTGGTCGGTATGGTGGGAGACGGGATTAACGATGCGCCCGCCCTGACAACGGCTGATATCGGTATTGCCATCGGCGCAGGAACGGATGTGGCAATGGAGGCCAGCGACATCACGCTCATCAGGGATGATCTCGAAACCGTACCCGAGGCGATCAGGCTTTCCTTTGAGACCATGAAGGTCATCAAGCAAAACCTCTTCTGGGCATTTTTTTACAACAGTCTCGGCATCCCCATTGCCGCCGGGATATTATATCCCCTGTTCGGGATCCTGTTAAACCCTGTCTTTGCCGCAGCGGCCATGGCCATGAGTTCGGTCTCAGTGGTGAGTAATTCCCTGCGGCTTCGAAGAACAGCGGTCTTAAAGCGAAAAATGGAGTTGGGGTCAAGTCTCCTATTAGCTCTTACCCTCTATTTTTTTTACACCCCGCGCCCGCCTTTTTCTTAATAACTCATTTATAGATAGTTTTTTTTCACTGTGGCAACTATAGTTCCTCCAGGTTTTAATCTTCCCCTGTTCATCATATGATACCAGCCATATGGATATTCTATTCCTTAATGTTCGCGACATAGGCAGAGTATCCTACCCCTATCTTGAAATGGCATGAGCTAATAGGAGACTTGACCCCATTCCATACTTAGTATTCAAAGTTTAAAAAAATATTAAGAAAAAGCCCTCAGTTTCACGCTTTTTCTTTCTGTTTAACTCCACAATTTGAACGTTAAACAGAAAACAGTATAAGACCACAATCGGGATCAAGGGCGTTCTGTGTTTATGGTTTTTTAAGATTTAAAGTTTCGGGCTTGTGATGACGGTTTTTGCTCCCAACAGGAAAAAAGCTCCTGTCAGGAGATGATAGGGCAGTATTTGAGGTGGTGCTCCATAAGAACCTCTGGAAGAGGGGTTTAAGGGCTAATGGTTAGTAATATTGTTGAAAATAAGGAATAAGTCAATAAAAATATCTTCTTTAATCCGCAGATTTCGCAGATTACACGGATTATCTTAATCATTTTTAGGCACCACCTGCGTTGAATCGGCCCGCCATTTTCAGGAGGATCGCGCCCCCTGACTCGAAGGGTGCCTTGATCCCATTGAAGATCTGTCACAGGACAAGGGCGACAAAAAGAGGCTTGACAAAAGAGGCCTCAGGGAGGAGTGTCACAGGGTTCATTCGTTGGACCCTACTTCATGAATCAAGGAGTTTTCATCCATTCCCGCGACTATCAAGATATTTGCCATCTTTGCACTGGTTTTGATCCTGAACCGATTCCGTCTCCATCTGGGTCTTTCCCTGTTGATCGGTTCGGTGACCCTGGCCTTGTGGACGGATCTCGGCCCCGGGGGCTGGCTGACCGCGGCCATGAGCAGCGTAACCAGCCTTCAAACCATCGGCATAGCCTCTATTGTGGGACTGATCCTGGTGATGAGCAGGCTCATGGAAAGGTCCGGGCACATGACCAGACTTGTGGAGAGCTTCTCCCTTCTTTCAAGGGATGCGCGGGTCGTGGGAGCTGTCATGCCTACCCTGATCGGACTTTTGCCCATGCCTGGAGGGGCCCTTTTCTCCGCTCCCATGGTGGAGGCATCCCTCCATGAACATCCCATCAGCAGAGAGCAAAAAACGATTATCAACTATTGGTTCCGGCACGTGTGGGAGTTCTGGTGGCCCCTTTATCCAGGTGTCGTTCTGGCCATAGCCCTTCTGGACGTGAGTCCTTGGCGTTATATGGGCATGATGGCACCGATGACCCTCTTTTCTGTCCTGGCGGGGGTCCTGTTTATCCTGAAACCCATGGGCAAAATAAAATTACCGGGTAAAGGCAGGCCTTCATGGTCTGAAATCGGCCATTTCCTGTGGGAGATGATGCCCATACTGGTGGTCATTCTAATCATGCTCCTGCTCCTGGGATTAGCAAAGGGCCTTCGCCTCCTGGGCATCCACGTGGAAATGACCGGCGTCTCGTCAATCCTTCCCGGGCTCGTGGCCGCCGTCGTGTGGGTATGCGTCGTCAATCATATTCCCGTAAGCGGGTTGCGGGGCGCGGTGATGGATAAGGGGATACTCCCCTTTCTTCTCCTGGTCTTCTCCATAATGGTATTCAAGGGGGTCATGACCGAGAGCCATACCATCGGCCATATACGGGACGAACTCATGGCCAACAGGATTCCCCTCCTGCTGATTATCATGATCATGCCCTTTGTCTCGGGCCTGATCACCGGCATCGCCATAGGATTCGTAGGGACCTCCTTTCCTCTGGTGATTCCCCTGTTCCAGGCCCTCCCAACCTACGATTCATTGGCCCTGGCGGCCGTGGCATACACCTTTGGTTTCATGGGGATGATGCTGTCGCCTGTACACCTCTGCTTTCTGGTTTCCAAAGACTACTACAAGGCCGGCCTGCTCAAAAGCTACCGCTACCTCGCCCTGCCCACGCTAACGGTCCTGGCCGCGACCATCCTCCTCTATTTGGGTGTGATGTCCCCGTAAAAGCCCCTTTTCTTTGAAAAATGCCCCACATGTACGGTTCCGGGGCCCAATAGCAGGCAGTCTCGTTTAAGCCCACCACAGGGCGGAAAGGCATGGGCAGATATCCCTCGATTTATGGTATTAAAGTAAAGAATGGTCGAATCATAACTTTTATTGTATAATCTGAAGGCAAATAGGATAATCTCCAGGAGGTCATAAATCATGTTAAATGCGATGAATGTTTTCAAAGAAATTCCGGGGTTTTACAGAATTATTCCGCTCAATGTTCTTCGAAACACGCCGGGTGTCACTTTTGAAAATGTCCCCACTCAGGCCCTGCCCAGGATTGACGCCATTGACCGGGTAATCCATGAAAGCAGCGCTATCTCGCCGGGTCCTGTGGGAGATGTGGCACGACCCTGGTACATGCATCCGCACCAGGACGACAACCTGGTGGTTCTCCATGGCACAAGGTTTGTGGATATCTACATCAAAAAATATGGTAAAATAAAGAGCTTTGAAGTCACTCCCTACAAGGTTGTTGAAAACGGCGTGGTCATCTACGAAGGTCCGGCGATGCTGGTATGGCCTCGTGGTGTTTTTCACCGGATTAGGAGTTCGGATGAGGGGTCTTCTGCAATAAATTTTGCTGTGCACTATAAAGGGATAGATATGCGTACCAATTTCAACATCTATGACATAGACCTTAACACCGGGCGGTTTAAGGTGATCCGGGAGGGGTTCAAAGATCAGCAATAGTCCTATTCCACACAGACCCTATAGTTGCATAAATAACATGGCCAACTAGGCTTAAAGACTGGCATTATAGGTCATCGTGACTCTTAGTATCAGATGTTAGAATGCACTCCAGGTGAAATCCTGAAAACAGCGAAAAACAGCTCCTGTCAGGAGATGGGTAGGCAGTATTTGAGGTGATGCTGCATGGGGAAACTCTAAAGATTAGGCTCAAGGCTCAAGGCGTAAGGTTCAAGGTTCAAAGGTTCAGAGGTTGTGAATTATGATGGAAGGTTACGATTCAGGTTGTTAGGTTCAAACTTAACTATGAGGACTATTGTTGAAAAAAAAGGGGGAGTCAAGGAAAAACTTTCTTCATCTAAGATGATTGAGGAATTAGGAACGCTCGTTCACGCTTCTACGGCTTTTCCTCGTCAAGATCTCTTTCATGACGGCTTCATCCATCAACACCAGATCTGAAGGGAGGACATTGCCGTTTACGTCATAGCGAACGACCGGGACATCTGAGCTGATATAGCCGTAAAGCAGGTTGTGAGCGTTGTCCTCATCGATGAGCACACAGTCTGACGGGAGCTGCAGGGGCCTGTCCATGCCACACTGCCGCAAGGTGTTTATAATATAATTCTTGCCGGTGGAAAGATTCATATCAGATTGATTATCTGAACTTCTGAGCAGCCCTTCTTTTGTGTGCAGCAATTCCAAATTAGGGAAGACACTCAGGATATTCATATGGAATGCAACCCTGAACCCTTCCTTGGCCAATTTCTCTTTGAGCTCTGCTATTTTCCTGTAGTTGGTCTTGACATCTTCTGAGTCTTTGCACGGCAAATCCAGGATAATAGATATCTCGAGGAAGATATCCCTGTTCATATATTTGATAATATTGTCAACGGCAATTTCGATGTCTCTGCCGGTGTAACCCTTGTCAACCTGGCGCAAAGAGAAGTCAGAAGTTGATTCAAGGCCTATCAACAGGCAGTTGACATACCTGTTCAAAAACTCAATATATCTTTTGTCCTTGAGCATGGTTATGCCGGTATAAACGGTAATATGGTATCCTTTTACCTGCTCAAGTATCTCTTGAACCTGCGCAGAATCCCTCCTGAAATATGAGTCAATAAATCTGATATGATCAGACCCGAAGGTATTCATGAGGCTGTGAATCGAATCGGCAACAGTCCTAATTTCCTGTCCGGCCAAAAAGTTCATTTTGGGTAATTCCCTGTAGGTGCAGAATTTGCACTTTCCATACCAGCAGTGATTACTGAACCCAAGATGTACAGGTATTGCATCTGAACTCTCATAGAGATCTTTCAGGAAATCCCTCTCGCACTCATACACCGTGCCATAGTTATTACTAATGATGGTGGTATCTTTCCAGTTCCGAATAATCTCATACAGATCTGTGGTCAGATCGATGTTGCCTGAGACGATTATCAGGTTTTCGACAAGTTT
>Ga0222665_1000468_pt1 | contig 24260 bp, 19 predicted proteins | sample AntAcemetagen653_FD_179853 | JGI IMG/M metagenome (GOLD analysis project Ga0222665, IMG submission 179853) | Saline water microbial communities from Ace Lake, Antarctica - #653 | ecosystem: Environmental > Aquatic > Non-marine Saline and Alkaline > Saline | place: Antarctica: Ace Lake...
AGACTGAGATCTAAAAAAGGGGGGGTGTTCTCTGAGTTGATTTTTTCTAAGGGAATTAAAAAAATAAAGAAAATGCGAGATGATCGAATGAATATTGTCCGAGACATAAAAGGGTCGAGCTATGATGCTCTAACCTTGCCGGAACCAGCCGACAATGGTAAGAGAAATAAGGGAGATTCGCCCACTGGACGGGGAAGAATTAAGATTGATCTCCTGATTCACGATCTTAAGGTGCCTCTTGCTGTGATTGAAGCAGGGCTTGTGGCGTTAATGAACAGGCAGGAGAAATATGGCCCTATTTCGGAGCGACAAGAGAAGGTCTTCACACGGGTCCTGAGGAATACCAAGGTCCTAAAGACATTAGTAAATGATGCCCTGGAATTGGGAAAATCGAGGGAGGGGGTAGTTAATGTCTGTAAATTCAAACTGTCAAACTTATTAGAGCAGGCACTTGAGGAAATATTTGACCTGACCGATATCAGCGCCTCTGAAGAGATTAAACAATGCACCAAGTTGGCCCAAGTCGGGGCAGTATTGGAGAATAAAGGTGTCCGTCTGTTTGTAGATGAGAATCTCTGGTGTGAGGAAATCCGTCAGGATCACGCAAAATTAAAGCAGATCTTGAGAAATCTACTGAGCAACGCACTGAAATATCGAAAAAATATCGTGGAATTGAAGGTTGACAAGATAGAAAATACCATTGTCTTTTCTGTTAAGGATGATGGTGAGGGTATCCCAGCAGCTTTTCATAAGAAGATTTTTGAGTGCTATTTCCAGATGGATCCCGAGTACAGAGGTTCTTGCAGTGTCAGGGGTCATGGGTTGGGTCTGGCAGGTGTTATGGTGCTTGTGGAGGATTTGGGCGGTAAACTGTTTCTCGATAGTGATGAGGGTCTCGGTACAAGGTTTTTGGTCAAGCTCCCACTGAAGAATGGAAGATAGGACGCAAATCCACCTGCTTCTTCAGGTTTTTGCATTCTTTTAGATTGCCCAAAATTTTAGAATCTGTGTCGAGCCAGTCTTGGTGAGACGCTAAAGCATCCCTTCTATTTCATCTTTTCCGGCATGGTATTTTCGATCATACACGTCCCAGAATTCCCTGTCCTTTTCCTTCCATCCCTCTCCAAATTTCTTGTCAAAATATGGTTCGAGTTTTTCAAACCAGTCTGCCCCTCTTTTACCGCCTTTTTCGCGGGGTTCCAATATGTCGGTGATATAAACGGCAATCTCAGAGATCTTGTCCTTGGGGATATAAGATTGTGCCCCCCCCTTGATGGATTTTACCAGGTTGTCAGGGCTGACTGCATGAGCCGTGAGCATTAGAGCAGGAATGTCTCTCTCGTTGGCTATTTCCAAAAGCTCGTAACCCCTGACCCCCATTATGTCAAGGATTGCCAAGTCATATTTGTTTTTGTTGAGGAATTTCTGCGCGGTTTCAAAATTGGGGGCGCTATCAACAAGACACATATCAAGGATTTCAACCAAGGTCTCCAATATATCAGGCTCATCGTCAACGATCAGGATTCGTTTTCCATCAAGAATGTTCTCCATATTTGCTCCTCCTTTTTTGCAAAATCAAGATTCTGAGAATATTAACCACACAAACCGTTCCCAGTCAACAGATTTATCAGTTTGGCCCCGGGCCTGTTTGGGACAATCCAAATTTGACAAATTCGTAAAAAGTCGGAAAGCACCCGTTATCGTCATTCCCGCGAAAGCGGGAATCCAGTAAAATCAATCCCGCTTTCGCGGGAGTAACGGCCTTGGAGACTTTTTACGAGACCATCAAATTTGATTGACATCCCGGGCTACATTCTTTAACGTATTATTGAATCTGAATCTGTTAAACGGAGGGCAACTATGGATTTTGTTGAAAAGGCAAAGATTAGATTAGAGCACTGGAAAACCCATAATGATCATCATTATGAGGAATACCAGATTTTTGCCGACCATCTTGAAGATGCGGGAAAAAAGAAGAGTGCGGCGCATATTAGGGAGATGATTGACTTAACGGCGAAGATTGGTGATTGTCTAAGTAATGCGTTGAAAGAGGTCGACGAATGAGATAGCATCTGCGCCGGAAAAAGGTATTCGGCGTACAAGAAAGGGGAGGTAGGATATGTGCGAAGCCCATGCTTATATCTTAAAAGAGAAGGAAGAAAAAAAGATACTTGAAAGTGTTGATTTAGTGGAGTTTGAGGGTGATGAGATAAGGCTTGTCAATATCTTCGGCGAACAGAAGACATTGCGGGGGCGGCTTGCCCGGTATGATAGCAGTGGAGGAAAGATCGTTTTTGAAGAGGTTTAATATTGATGGCCTCGTAAAAAGTCTCCAAAGCTGTCACTCCCGCGAATGCGGGAGTCCATAAATGGTTGATTTTCCTGGATTCCCGCGTTCGCGGGAATGACAATAACGGGTGCTTTCTGACTTTTTACATGGGCATCAATATTGGGGACGGAAAATCGAGCAGGAAAGGGGTTCGATGATGCAGGAACCGATTGAACAGGCTGCTGATATCATAACCGGGTCGCGAGTGACATTGGCATTGACCGGGGCCGGGATCTCTGTGGAATCCGGGATCCCTGACTTCCGCAGCGCAGGCGGGCTATGGTCCAAATATGACCCTGCTGAATACGCCACGATTAGTGCATTCAGGGCTAACCCACAGAAGGTATGGAAAATGCTCTGGGAAATGGGTGAGGTGGTAAGTCAAGCAAGACCCAATAACGCGCATCTCGCTATGGGAGAGCTTGAAGCCATGGGCTTCCTCCATTGTATCATAACTCAGAATGTCGATAATCTGCATCAATCTGGTGGTTCGAGGAACGTTATTGAGTACCACGGTAATTCGAGTACGCTTTCCTGTCTCTGGTGCGGTAAGCGATACAAAGCTGAAGAAAAAAGAGATGAAAATCCTCCAAGATGCGAGTGTCAAAAGGTGTTGAAACCGGATGTTATCTTTTTCGGCGAAGCTATTCCGGAAGAAGCAATGCGCCGATCATTTGAGTTTGCCTCATCAGCGGAGGCCCTGTTAGTGGTGGGGACTTCGGCAGTTGTTTCACCTGTTAACACCATACCGTCCATTGCCAAAGAAAATAGTGCAAAGATCATTGAGATTAACAAGGAAAGGACTCACTTGACCGACAGCCTCACAGATATTTTTTTTCAGGGTAGCGCTGGAGAGATCATGCCTCAAATTGTAGAGGCTATAAAGAAAAAAAAGGCGCCGTTGTCTTGACCCCCTTCCCTAAAACTTTTCAAGGATGCTCTTCCCTAATCTAAATCCGCGAATGGTTACGGTTTTTCATATACGTTTTTGATGCGCTCACAAAAATTCAAAAGCTTCCCCCGCACTATGTGCTGAGATCTTTGACAGGATTTGGAGTAATCTTCTCAAAGCTAACTACTTACAATAATTTGGAATGTCTGAATTCATAATCCCGCGATTTACGGGACGCAATTACCCGTAAAAAGGACTTTTTATGGGCGTATCATTTTTGTTGACAACATCGAAAAATGGTATAAAGTAGCACGATTCGATCTGGCAGTGCCTATGCCTTTGAGTTGAGTAGCCGTAATTAGTGCCGGAACAAAAACTGTCTTTTTGGCCAATCTCTGCGTCAGATAAAAATTTTAATCCTCAAAATACTCAATGTATTCCTGCGGTTAAAATTTTGATCTTCCTTGACCTTGACAAAAAATCCTAGTTTTCGTTCAGACACTAAATTAAGAAGCGGGAAGAGCGAGTTGAACTTGAGGAATGATAAGTGACCATTAAGATAAACAAAGAGGCATTGGAAAAGGTTTGCAAGGAGATAATCGAGACCATCCTGATCTGTCTTCCCAATGCTTTTAAAGGCACAGTCTACCAAATAGGCAACCCCCCTGAGATGATAGCGAGGCGGATTACCTCTGGGATAATTGACGAAGGGCGGAAAGAAATATCATGGGGGCTGCCGGAAAAATCAGACTACAACTCTCCGGGGAAACAGTGGGGAGAATATCGGGATGAACCTGGCCGGCCTTTAGAGGCCATGGCATGGTGTGTAGAGCGACAGGAAAGCTGGACCGCTGAGGACCCAAAAAACGACTCCCGGAGTGTCCGGCTTCAGGTGGAAGGGGCCTGGACAGATTTCCACCACATGGAACCGGTTTTGATCAGAAAAAAGGATTTGTACTTCGGTAAAGAATCACTGCTGGAATACCCCAAGAACAATGACGGCCAGACACTCTGGGAGGATAGTGATTATGTTGTGGTGGCAGTGATAAAGATCCATTTCCGTCCTTATACAATCAAGATAGGGGGACCGGAGACAAAAGTTATCAAGAGATTGTCCCGCGCATTGGGCACGGAGCTCCTTTCTTATCAGTTAACGCAAAAGTCCCTTGAGACCATGCATGATTTGGCAGAGGACAGGCTTAATTCCTGTAATATCCTTGCGGATTCTTTGCGGAACGTTATTACAAAGTCCGGTTTGGTTTTTTCGCTCATAAAGTTGGAACTTGGTTTCCTGAGAGGTCAGTGGGAGGCACTCGTCCTGGAGAAATCTGATCAGAAAGATACGAGACGTAATGCGATTTATGTGCTAAATGAGATAGTAAGAAGTATTGGAGATTCTCCTGATGGCCTGGTAAAGAATTTGATCAAAATGCAGCACAGATTCATGGATTTCCATCCACCTCCGGAACAGGGCGAAAACTGGCTACGGATGCAGATCGAGGATAAGTGGAATGTGCTGATAGACAAGGGTCTCATTAAAGAAGACATGGTGGTTCGTAAAGAAATTGATAATCTGAAGAGGTCCCTCTATTTGGGCAAGGATCCGAATATCCTTGCCGCTTATAATCAATTGTCCGAGGCTGTAAAAACAGAATGGGTTGACTTACTCTATAGAGATACAGAGGTTTTTGATTTACAGCTCCTTGATCGCTTCATACATATCCTTGACGATCCTTATCTTGATTTTCCATATAAGGATAAGTCGAAAAAAAGCCTCATCCGTCTAAAGGCAGTTGCCGAGATCATGGGGCAATTGGAAGACAAGACCAATGTAGTCCTGAGGGAAGTATTAAACGGGCATGCCGATGAAATAATCCCCCCCCTGTCTGTCAGACAAGAAATATGACCTTTGGTATCAGAGGGACTATGCGGTGTTTGTGCGCCTGTAGCTCAGCTGGATAGAGCAGCGGACTTCTAATCCGCAGGCCGCAGGTTCGAGTCCTGCCAGGCGCACCAATAAATTCAAGGGGGTTAGATGGCCTTAGGTGCTAACTCCCTTTAACATAAAGGCTTTTGACACAATATGTTGTCAAAAGCCTTTTTTTGGGTTGCGGTAACTTCTCAATAATTCCGGGCGAATCAACTGGATTCCCGCTTTCGCGGGAATGACTAAATGAGCTAAGTTTCCGTTATTCCCGCGAAAGCGGGAATCCAGGGATGTGGCATACCAAAAAAAAGGACCCATCGATTATTCGATGAGTCCTTAGAATAGACGCAGTGGCGTCCCCAACCGGATTCGAACCGGTGTTGCCGGCGTGAAAGGCCAGTGTCCTGGACCTGACTAGACGATGGGGACGCAGGGCTAACGCCGTGCTGTAAAATGGTCACCGCCGAGGTTTCTACCTCAGATGAGGTCCAATTGTTGTGTCAACTTGCATAGCTGCAACAGAATTTTTCTTTTTAACCGAAAAACTCTCTGTTGTCAAAGGATTTTTTTTATGCCGAAGATAATTATTTGAGCATAAGATCAGTGTGAAACCAAGTTTGCGAAGGGGATATAAGTATGATAGGGTATAGCTCAAAAAGGGCACTTCTCTTACGTGACTGTGGTAGAAATGAACCAATCCCAAAGCAGTGAATGGCCTGACCCCACCGGGATTTCCTTGCGTGGCCTGTATTTGATCAGTGTATTGGCTATGGGGATCGGAATCACGGTTGTTTTCGTGCTTAACTTTGCCACTCCCACGGATTTTATCCTCAAACAATTTGCCGATCTTGCTCAGAAAAAGGGCCTCGCCTACGTCCTGGAGGTTGGTAAGCGACTGATAGGATTCTTTTTCTTAATCACGGTCATCGGTTCGCCGACGCTGTTGGTGATGCGTCGGCTCTTACGTCCCATTTCCCGTTGCTTGAGCAGCGTTCGGGCAGGTCAAAACCCGCCCTCTGATATGGCTTTAAAAGCGAGGCGCCGTGTGATCAATCTCCCTTTTATATTTATAGGGTTCAATGTGGGCATGTGGATTTTGATTCCAGCTGTGGTGTTTTTTCTGGCCTATGTGATGGACCTGATGAACCTCCGTACCAGCGTGGTCTTCGCAGTCCGTGCCAGCATGGTTGGATTGATTGCCTCTTCCATTGCTTTTTACAGACTTGAGACTTATTCGCGCAGAGAGTTAATCCCCTTTTTTTCCCCAAAGGCCGGTTGGCAGATCTTAAGGGTGCGGGTAGGATACCCATCCTCCGGCGGATAAGGATGTTCTACAGATTAGGCACTATGGTGCCCATGACTATACTCTTAGTAACCCTGATTACCCTGCAGTGGGAGCTGGATACATCGGTTATGTCGGTGGAGGAATACGGTCGCAGGATCATTATTTTTACTATAGTCCTCTTCGGTGTTTTCTTTATCAGTACGGGGGTGCTCAACAGATTGGTCAGCAAATCGATCGCACAGCCCCTGGAAAACATGTTGGACGCCATGCGCAAGATCCGTGATGGGGACTACAGCACAAGGATCCGCGTTTTGGCCAATGATGAAATAGGTGTATTGGGAGATGCAGGCAATGTTATGATCAAAGGCCTGGCTGAGCGGGAGATGTTGAGAACCACTTTCGGCAAGTATGTTACGCCCGAGATCCGGGATGAGATCCTTTCCGGCCGTATCCCGTTAGAAGGGGAGCGAAGGGAGGCAACCGTGATGTTCGCCGACCTCCGTAATTTTACCCCATTTGTCGAAACCACCCCTCCTGAGGAAGCCATCTCTGGGATGCGGGCTTATTTCACTGCCATGCACCGGGCCATCCGTCTGCACAGAGGCCTGGTACTCCAGTTTGTGGGAGACGAAATAGAGGTGGTTTTCGGGGTGCCGGTACATTTTGAAGATCATTCAGATGCTGCTGTCCGGGCTGCTTTAGAGATGCGCAGGGCATTGAAAGAACTGAATAGGCAGCGGTCTATCCAGGGTAAACCGGCTTTTGCGCATGGTATAGGCATCCATGCGGGGAATGTTTTGGCGGGGAATTCGGGGAGTGACGAGCAATCGGCTTACGCGCTTATCGGAAATACGGTCAATGTAGCTTCGCGTATTCAGGGGCTGACCAAGGAGCTCGGTTGCGACATCTTGGCCAGCCAGAAAACCATTGAACAGTTACAAGGTTCCTTTTCCATGGATAAAGAGCCGCCCCGTTTAGTCAAGGGATACTCCAGACCGATCATTGTTTACCGTATTCTTGACAGTGCTCCATCTTGATAAAGTAAGTGCCTAAAGTTTTCCCCGTTGAATGCTAAGCTTATTTAACTGGGGTGAACTAAAATTATAGAACTTCATCATCGGAATTGGGATACGATTAATTTTGATGAATTTGTAAAAAGTCACGAATCATCAGTTTTCGTTATCCCCGAGAAAGCGGGAATTCAGGAAACCCAACCACTTGTGGACTCCCGCGTTCGCGGGAGTGACGGCCATAGGGACTTTTTACGAAGCCATCAATTTTAGGATGTATATTTTGTCAGAATCATGAAAACGGGATAGAATATCCCCTGGGATGGAAACAGGGCGGAAAAAGGAAAACAGATTTCCCGAAAAAAAGGGAGCTGCCACTCTTGGCTAACCCCCTGGTTTTATTGTTGGTAGCGGGGGCTGGATTCGAACCAACGACCTTCGGGTTATGAGCCCGACGAGCTACCAGACTGCTCCACCCCGCGGTAATCTTTTAATATAACGTCATAGGATTGATTTGTCAAATAAAAAATGAGGTGCCACAGGGCCACGTCATTTAAGTTGATAACCTGCTGACTTAACGAGAATTCTTTACTTATGCGATTTTCCATAAATTCGAAGCACGAAGCACGAAATCCGAAACAAATACGAATGACCAAAATCCAAAATCCAAAACGTGATGAGCCCCGCAGATATTGGATAAATGTTTGAAATGTTTTGGTCATTTGATATTCGAAATTAGATATTGTTTCGAGTTTCGATATTCGGATTTCGGATTTTGAGGTCCCAGAAACAACTAATACTAACGATTTAGCACCGACTTTGACGTTTCCCTGCAGGGATCCCATTAACCATTGACAGCAAGGCTGTTGATCATATATCCTCTTTCCTTCCATAACCGTGAAACTATAAACACCCATCAAAAAAGGGAGATGACTTATGATCCAGGATCTCGTACAGCATATCGACCGGTTGATCCAGCAAAGACCTGCCGCTAAAACCGCTTTAGCCCCTTTCCGCGAGCTCGCACTCCTCATGGTACAGGTAGATCCCGATATCAAACCGGTCGAAGTTGAAAAAGGGATTAGGGATATTAAACAACAGGAGGGCTTTCCTCTCTTTTCAAGAGAGGACCTGCCCCTTGATTTCAGCGCTGCTTCAGGCCTGTTAAAAAAATTCTTAGAGCACCTGGGAGCAACTGACAGGGATGACAGGGAAGGGTTGAAAAAGGCGAGTAAGAAAGCCGATGACACAGGCGAATGGTTGAAAAATCTTTTCAAGACTATTCTAAAACAGGATGAGGAGGCGCTGTCACTGATTGCAAGAGAGGTTGACCTGGACCCCAAGGTCATCCAGTTTCTTGGCCAGGTAGCTTTGGCACCCTCGATCCATGCCCTTCGTGATGCGATGAGCTCCAACATAGACACGGATGGGTGGGATTATGGTTATTGTCCCCTGTGTGGTTCCCAACCGGATATGGCCTATTTTGCAAAAACCGGCAAGAGATACCTGCACTGTGAACTCTGCGGTGAAGAATGGGCCTTTTCCAGAATCAGGTGCCCTTTCTGCGATAACCAGGACCAGGAAACGCTCGGGTATTTCGAGGCGGAGGAGGAGGAGGGGTTCCGGGTCTATTTTTGCAGAGAATGCATGAGATACCTCAAGACCGTCGACAAGAAGTCCTTTGAGGAGGTGGCGCCTTTAGAATTAGAGAACCTCGCCACAATCCATTTAGACCTCTTGGCCAATGAAAATGAGTTAAAGTAGAAGGGGTTTCTACTCCCCGAGCAAACTCAAATAAAACCTAATCAGTTCCATCTGGTCCCGGTATCTGAGATCTTTATTGTCCTTCCCTATTGCGGATAACAGGGTCTCAGATACAACCCTTGCGTCATCAATTCTGCCTGCCCCGGTCAATCTCCGAAAAAGATAGTCATATATCTGCGAGCGGACAGGAAGATCGCTCTCTATAAACTTAGGAATAACCTCCCCCCACCGCTCTTGATCCGCAATATATGCAATGGCCAGAGATCGGACAACAGTTTCATCATACCGGTTTTCATAGGGAATGGCATAGCCAAGGCCTTTCTCTATATATTGTTTGAGTTTAAACGGGCTTTCCGGGGCGCAAAAATAGTAGGGCTCAATATAGCCTTCTGACCTGATTCCGTAGAGATTCGCCTCATCGCCGCCTTTCTCAATGGCCCGGCATAGGCGGGTACCCTGGTATATCCTGCCGCCTATGGTGTATTCGTATCGTCTTAAAAAGCCCGGGCTGTACCTTTTCATCTGATCGAGGGAGTAGGTAACGGTCTCGTAGGTCTCGCCTGGAAGGCCAAAAATCATAGATATGGTACAGGCCAGACCACGTTGTTCACAGACATCTAAGGTGTTGCAGATATCCTCCTCGCGGTAGGAGGTGTGATTCCTCTTCAGGACTTCATCGGCAAAGCTGTCACAGGTAAGGATGATAGAAAACCCGGCCTCAGCCAAAAGTCCGGCAAAATCAGGATTAAAAGGCTTTGGCAGAAACTGGGAGGCGAAACTAAACCGATCGTGCAGATCCTCTTCAATAATCCTTTCAATCAACTGAGAGCAGAATGTGAGGTCGGGCAGATTGAATTCCGTATCCACAAAAAAAATATTTCTGATCCCCTCATCCTTTTGAGATATGGACTTCAGCTCCTCGATAACGCGATCAATTTTTCTGAAAACAATTTCCCTCCCCTCGATAATCGGTTCTACGCAGTAACTGCATCCCTGATTGCACCCCCTCTTGACCTGCACAGGAAGGCCTGCTGTCTCATAAGCATAATGGAACTTCCTCTCCCTCCCGGGCAATAGGGCATTTCCCATAAAGCTATAGGTCTTTCTCGGAGTGATCCTGTACCCATCATCCAAACGGGCGAGACCGGGGATCCGGTTAATCATTTCCCTATCAGGAAAGGCCTCGATGAACTGCCTCAATGGTTCCTCTCCTTCACCCACCACCCCGTATTCGATACGCAGATAATTCAAGATAGCTGCCGGCGATATGGTAAATGCCCCCCCGCCCGCGATGATAGGGGGTCCGGGGGCATGCTTTTTGATCAGTTCCACAATTCTTTTTATATCCGGCAGGAAGTAAAAGGTCTTGTAATCATTCCCCCCGTAGTTGCCATATGTCTCGCAAGCCATACAGGTATCAATATTTCTTATGCCTAATCCGATCACCTCCGGTCTGCTTTTCTCCAAGATGTTTAACAGATTTGTCTCTAAGTCAGGCTCGGGCAAAAAAGGATATTCAACCGTAACATCATGTCCATATTGACGAAGGTAATCAGCGATCAGGTCGAGTCCGAATGGATAGACCTGTTTAATAAAGTAGTATCTGTCCGTGTATAGGAGTAAAACTTTTACCTTTTCCACTCTGTATTCTCCGGAAATAGGGTCTACATGATGTTCCTACTTTATTAACACCAAAGCCGAGTTTCTTTCAACCCGTGAAACACAAGAATTTAGACCCCGTTAGGTGGTTGAGTGGTTAACTGATTGTCATTATTGGTTTTCGTTCCCCTAAAATGAAAATCGTAACTGTTGGATCAAGGGCGTTACGGAGCAGGCGTTTAGCAACAAGAAATCTGGTAATACCCATATCAGGATTGACGCAAAGAGGTATGATCTTAACGAGAATGCAGGGGGAGAGCGCTTATGTCATTATTGATATATGCAACTAATTGATTTTTAAGCAAAAAAAATGTTGACAAGCTTTTTGTTTGGGTGTCTAATTCAAATTAGACGTATTAATATTACTACTACATTTAGCAATATTACCCATTTTATATGTCAATTCTGCCATCAAAAAGACCCAACACGCCACAACTTTCATAACGTTACTGATGTTTTCATTTAGGTTTATGTCCGGAATGTTCAAACCTAACCGTTGTTTTTTTCATTTAACCCGAAACTCTAACGGAAGAAAGGAGGAGGTATGAACGTCACACGTCGTGATTTTTTTAAGATCACAGGGGCTTCTGCTGCAGGCGTTGCAGTTATGGGTCTCGGGCTCGATTTGAAACCATTCAAATCGCATGCTCAGACCTTAAAGCTTCGCTTTGCCAAAGAGACAACGACCATCTGCTGCTATTGTGCAGTTGGTTGCGGTCTTATTTGCAGCACCGGAGAAGCAGGAGCAGGGAAGATTATTAACATTGAGGGAGATCCCGACCACCCGGTTAACGAAGGGGCTCTCTGTGCCAAGGGAGCGGCTTTGAGTCAATTAACCAATAATGATAGTCGGTTAACGACTCCGATGTATCGCGCTCCCTACAGCACCAAGTGGCAAAAAGTATCCTGGGACTGGGCCCTCTGGACGATCGCCAAAAGGGTCAAGAAGAGCCGGGATACCGATTTTGAACACAAAAATGCCAAAGGCCAGGTGGTCAACCGCACAACTGCAATTGCCAGCGTGGGTAGCTCCGCCTTAGACAATGAGGAATGCTGGCTGATACAGGCCCTGATGCGGTCCCTCGGGTTAGTGTATATTGAACACCAGGCCCGTATCTGACACAGCGCTACTGTTGCGGCTCTGGCAGAGTCGTTCGGACGCGGCGCAATGACTAATCACTGGATCGATATCCGAAACAGTGACTGTATTCTTATCATGGGTTCCAATGCGGCTTCGAATCACCCTATCTCCTTTAAATGGGTTACCGAGGCCATGAAGCGTGGTGGCAAGTTAATCAGCGTTGATCCCCGCTTTACTCAGACCTCATCCAAGGCTGATTTTTATACTGCTTTGAGATCAGGGACGGATATCGCCTTCCTTGGAGGGATGATCAAATACATCCTCGATAACAACAAATATTTCAAGGAGTACGTGGCCGAATATACCAATGCGGCCTTCATAATAGCTGACAGCTATGACTTCAATGACGGTCTCTTTTCCGGTTACGATGCCGAAAACCGCAAGTATGACAAGAGTAAGTGGGGTTTTGTAAAGGACGAGAAAGGGATCCCGAAGAAAGATCGCACTCTCCAGGACCCCCGTTGTGTATTCCAACTGATCAAAAAACACTACAGCCGTTATAATCTGGATACGGTTTCAGCCATCACCGGGACCCCGAAAGAGGATCTGGCGAAGGTATATGAGATGTACTCGACCACAGGCCAGCAAGGGAAGGCCGGGACCATCATGTATGCCATGGGCTGGACCCAGCACACTGTAGGCGTCCAGAATATCAGGAGCATGGCCATTATCCAGTTGTTGTTAGGGAATATGGGTGTAGCCGGCGGTGGCGTTAACGCGCTGAGGGGTGAATCCAATGTCCAGGGTTCTACTGATCACTGTATCCTGTTCCACATCTGGCCGGGATATTTAAAGACTCCTAAGGCCTCGCTCCCAACCTTGGCTGCCTATAACAAAAAATACACGCCCAAAACCAACGATCCCCTGAGTGCCAACTGGTGGGGGAACTACCCGAAATACTCTGTCAGCCTGCTCAAGTCGTTTTTTGGGGATAAGGCAACCAAGGCGAATGATTTCGGGTACAACTGGCTCCCCAAATTGGATGATGGGGTGACCTATTCCTGGCTTGATCTCTTTGACGCCATGTACAAGGAAGAATTTAAAGGTCTCTTTGCGTGGGGTATGAACCCTGCGGCTTCGGGCGCGAACGCCAACAAAAACCGCGAGGCCATGACAAAATTAGACTGGATGGTCAATGTCAATATCTTTGACAACGAGACCGGCTCTTTCTGGAAGGGCCCGGGCATGGACCCCAAGAAGATCAAGACAGAGGTTTTCATGCTTCCCTGTGCCGTTTCAGTTGAAAAGGAAGGATCCATCACCAACAGCGGGCGCTGGATGCAGTGGCGTTATAAGGCCGCTAATCCTCCTGCAGAGGCGTTGCCTGATGGCCAGATCCTGATGAAATTGGGGAAGGCAGTGCAATACCTCTACAAAAAGGACAAAAACGCGGTCTTCCCGGAGCCGATTGTTAACCTTAAATGGGATTACTCTACTCATGGCGAGTTTGATGCCCATAAGATGGCCAAGGAGATTAACGGCTACTTCCTGAAGGACATTACCGTAAAGGGTAAGAAATTCAAGAAGGGAGATCTTGTGCCGAGCTTTGCCTATCTCCAGGCCGATGGTTCCACAAGTAGTGCTAACTGGTTGTACTGCAACTCTTATACGAGCAAGGGTAACATGTCCGCCAGGCGTAAGAGGGAGAAATCGGGCATAGGGCTCAATCCTGAATGGGCCTGGTGCTGGCCGGTCAACCGCCGCATTATTTACAACCGTGCGTCCGTGGACAAGACCGGGAAGCCTTGGGATAAGGAACACCCGGTGATCGAGTTCAAGGGAAAGGTGGAAAACGGCAAGTATGTGTCCAAAAAGTGGGTCGGAGATGTTCCCGACGGCGGCTGGTATCCCATGCAGAACCCCGACGGGTCTGACCGCAAGGACACCAAGTATCCCTTCATCATGAAACCGGAGGGCCATGCCCACGTGTTTGGACCGGGCCGCGCAGACGGGCCATTTTCGGAGCACTACGAGCCGGTCGAAAGCCCTGTTTCAAAACAGCCCTTCTCCAGTCAATTAGCCAGTCCTGTTGCTGTCACGTACGGCACAAACATGGACATCTACAAGTCAGACGATCCCAAATATCCCTATGTGTGCAGCACCTACCGTGTCTGCGAACACTGGCAGACCGGTATCATGACCCGGTGGCAGCCATGGCTCCTTGAGGCCCAACCACAGCTCTTCGTGGAGCTGAGCAAGGAACTCGGCGCAAAATTAGGGATCAAGAATGGGGAGAAGGTTATCGTGGAATCGGCCCGCGGCAAGGTAGAGGCGGTTGCAATGGTGACCATCCGGTTTAGACCCTTCACTATTCAGGGGAAAACCGTGCACCAGGTAGGTCTCCCATGGCACTTTGGATGGGTTCATCCCAAGGACGGCGGCGATTCAGCGAATCTGCTGACCCCGTCGGCCGGTGATCCCAATACCAGAATTCCCGAAACCAAGGCCTTCATGGTCAATATGAGAAAGGCATAAAGGAGGTGATCTGATGAGTGGAAAAGCGTTTTTTATAGATACTACACTGTGTACTGCATGTAGGGGCTGTCAGATTGCCTGCAAGCAATGGAATCAATTGCCAGCCACAAAGACCCATAATTGGGGGAGTATGCAGAATCCCAAGGACCTGTCCTTTGACACTTATAAAGTTGTTCGATTCCAGGAACATATGGGCTCAAACAACAAACCGGTATGGTACTTTTTTCCTGACCAGTGCAGGCATTGTGTTGAGCCTCCCTGCCTGGAGGCCTCTGAAGACGATGCCCCTGGCGGGATTATTATAGACAGCCAGACCGGTGCGGTCCTCTACACCGATAAACTCAAAAAAATGAAGGCCGAGGATGTTATTGAATCCTGCCCCTTCAACATTCCTCGGGCACAAAAGGGGACGGGGTATCTCTCCAAGTGCACCATGTGCGTGGATAGGGTTCATAACGGACTCCTGCCCGCCTGTGTCAAGACCTGCCCAACCGGGGCCATGAACTTTGGAGACAGGGACAAGATGGTTGCCCTGGCAAAAGATAGCCTCGCAACAGCCAAGTCCAGGTTCCCCAAGGCCACGTTGACCGGTCTTGAAGACCTGCGTGTATTTTACCTGCTCGCTGATGAGCCAAAGAAGTACTATACCTATGCCAAGGTAGATGTCCTGCCTGGCGGCATGGATAGAAAGATGGCCATGAGAAAGATCGGGAGATCGCTCAAGGACCTGTCTCGGGAGTGGCAGATTATAAATAAGTTAGCGAGTTAAACCGAGATATTAAACCCACAAACCAAAAAGAAGGAAAAAGGGGTGTCCAGATTGGACATCCCTTTTTTCTTGACAAAAGATATTATTACAAGCTTATCTTGTGAGAAATCATTCCGGGTCTTTTTGTACGCACGGACATGGGTCGAAAAAGGGCAGGGCAGCGACCTGGTGTAAGATTTTGCACGGGTTGGAAGTGCAAGGGGTTTCTCCGGCTCAGCAGACAAAGACCTTCAACGGTACCTGGCTGATCAGACGATGACCGGTTTCGGTGACGGTAAAGACGCTTTCCACACCTGCAGAGAACCGGTTTTTGAAGAGCATCTTGGGTTCGAGGGCGAATGTCATGCCCGGTTGTAGGAGGGAAACATCTTTTGCGCTGAGGATGGGTTGCTCGATCAGTTCAAGGCCTATCCCGTGGCCAATGAATTGAACCTTATATCCGGGCGGTCCGAGATAGGGTTCGGTATATCCCAGTTTTTCTGCCTTGGCCAGTGCTATATCGAATAGCTCCTTGATTGGGATGCCCGACCTGACCCTGTCTAAGACCGTATTGTGGATTTCAATAGCTGCGAGGGAGGCGTCAAAGGCTTCTTTAGGCATGGAACCGATGGCAAACATCCGTGTTTCGTCCATATGAAATCCATTAAAGACTGAGGCGATGTCGATCATGATCGGCTCATCAAGGGCGAGTTTTTTATTTCCCCCTCCCACAGGAAAGGCCGCTGAGGTTCCCTGGCCGCTGGCAGGGGAATCCAAGAGACCCACTATGCCGCCACTGGCCCCGCTCAGTATGTGCCATGGGTAGCCCTCTGTCTGATAATCCCTGACCCTGAGCTTGCCCCCGTGGCCGATTTTGCGGGCAAACGCTTCGTACATCCCCCCAAATTCCATCTCGGTGTAACCTGGTCGGATATTATTCCTGATATACTCGAAGGTCTGGGATGAGAGTTGTGCTGTCTTTTCCATCTGCTCGATCTCCCACGCGGATTTAATCATCCGGGCTTCGAGTATCAGGGGAGATCCGTCAATACAGGTTTGTTTTGGGAAAAGCCTACGATAAAATTCAAAATCCTTTACAGGGACCACATCTAATTCAAAACCGAGCGTGTGGGGGAGGCCCCCGTAAAAATCAACGATTCGCTCCGGAACTTCTTTCGGGGATTTAATTTCGACGATATTGCCGATGGAAGATTCTTGTCTCGCCCTTGGTATATATCTCCTGATAAGAAGGAGGGGGTCCCCTTCGGAAGGGATGTAGAGGAACCCGTTCTGGGCTGTTCCTGAAAAATAGAACAGGTCCACCCTCTGAATAATAAGGAGGCCACCGATCTCCTCTTCCCGCAATCTCTTTTGTATTTTAGTGATGCGGATCTCTATTTCAGATGCCGGGATTTTGAATTCTTGTGGCATTTTTCCAGATATTGGGGTTTGTTTTTGAGTTAATTGATGTTATAATATTTATATGAAATTTGAAACTGAAAACTTGTCGAAGATCCCTTCTTTAGCGGAGAAACTTGAAATCTGCCTCTGGCTCGGAGAGGTCGTCTCCCTACGCCTTACGCCTTACGCCTTGCGCCTTGGAGCTTCAACATCACGGAGTTTTCATGGTCACTGAACAAGGCATTATTGAAGAGGTGTCCGGCCAAAAGGCCCAGGTTAGAATCAAGAAGAGTTCGGCCTGTGCAACCTGTGAATCCCGCGGTGATTGTGAAGTGACTTCCGGCAAAAGTATGGTAGTCGAGGTAGCCAATGATCTCGGGGGAGGGAAGGGGGACCACGTTGAACTCAGCGTTCCCTCTGGTGCATTTTTAAAGCTCTCCCTACTTGTTTACATACTCCCCGTAGTAGCCCTCATGGCAGGTGCTTTTGCAGTAGGGATGTGCGCCCCATTTTTACATATTACCTCCACCCTGGCGTCTGTGATGGGTGGGTTTTTGGCCATGGGGATTACCTTTTATGCTCTCAAACGTTTTGACAGGTCCTCGCGTGCAAGGAATGAATTTCGTCCCAGGATGACGCGTATCATCTTTCGTTCAGAGATCCATCAGGCTGATCCCTGTAAGCCCTCTTCTATCTAAACCCTAACGTTGCATAAACCTTCGGTCCAAAAACGCTACGCTCGCTCTATATCAGGCCATTAAGAAACGCTGCACCATTTCCAAGACCTCACCGTATATTCAATACGCTTTCATCCTTGAAAACGGCCCATCGTCCCTTGCTGACCTAATCTAAAGCGTTTTGAACTCAAATTTTATGCAACGTTAGGGTAATCACGCCCCTTCCCAGCAATCCCAAGCTTTTTTTTCTGCCCCTCCCAAAAAACACAGCTCTGGAGCGAGTCTTTTCCATCAACAACATCCTCAGCAAAGGTGCTGCAGTCGGGGCATCCGCAAGCCCCGCATTCCTTTCGTGGTAGCAACCGCAGAATTTCCTCGATACGATTCTGTTTTTCAATAGCCCTGGATATCTCAGAAGAGGTGAGTTGAGGGAGTTCCTCGCCTCCGGGGACCTGAGACTTATCAGTAAAAAACCATCCCTTCTCATACAGCTTTTTCACGTAACCGTATTTGATTCTTTTCTCTACCCCAAACATCCGGACGAGTTTCTGAAGGTTTCGTTTTCCCTGATACTTGTCCATTACTGTAAAAGGCCCGCCGAGACAACCCTCGGAGCAGGCCCTGAATTCCACATAATCAATATCCCCGAGCAGGCCCATTTCGATTTTCTCTAAATAATGGATGGTCTCCTGGAGCCCTGGAATTGCAAGGCAATGCAGGTCTAATCCGGAGATTTCGCCCCCGGACATACCCCAACTGAGTCCAATGCCGCCGGAGTGATGCAATACAATATCCTCCTCCACGTCTTTAATATTATTTTTTAATTCTTCATAGACGCTATTGATCCCTATTGCTGCGTCAAGAAATGAACGTTTCTGCAGAATGGACTCTTTCAAGCAGATCATTTTTGACGGGCAGGGGGTGATGTGCAAAACTTTAAATTCTTCCGGCTCACGCCCATGTTTTGCGGACAAGCGGGCTTTGCCTTCCCTTGCTACGATCTCACGGGGGGTAACCAGGGGAGGTATATGCCTCAGAAGAGATGGGAATCTGTATGCGATAAGACCGACTACCACAGGACAGACGGGCGATATGAAGGGAAGGGGCGAATTAGGCTTTTCCCGGTTTTCTTTGATATAAAGCTCAATCGCAAGGTTGAAAATCTCGCTTGTGTAAGACTGGTCGTGTATGTAACCAAACCCCATCCTCTTGAGGCCCAAAAGGACGTCATTTGGCAATACATCTTGTCCGAATTGAGAGTAAAGGACGGTGGATGGGCTGACAATAATATTGTCTTTTTCTGTTAAGTCGAAGGTATCGGAGGTAATCGCCTTGATCGCTCCCTTAGGGCAGACTCGAACGCATTCCCAGCAGTCAATGCAAACACCCTCGATACGGGCCACCTTGCCCTCTTTGACACGGATGGCCTTTGTTGGACATACCTTCATGCAAAGAACGCATCCGTTGCATAGGGATTCGTCAATCTGGACGTAATGCACAAGCTCGGTATTGTCAGCTGTTTCGGTCATTAGCTATCACCTACCTTGAATTTTATCCTCAGATGGGTGCCTCGTCCATCCAATGAATTAATTGCAAGGGAATCGGCGTTTTTATTTATGTTTGGGAGACCCATCCCAGCTCCAAAACCCATTTCTCTATGTTCCGGTGTCGCAGTGGAATATCCCTCCCTGAGGGCCAACTCAACATCCTTAATGCCCGGGCCATCATCACTGACTTCAAGGACAATATTTTTTGGGTCCACTGTTAACAACAGCTCTCCGTCTCCCCCGTGCATTACGGCATTCATTTCCGCCTCATAGGCGCAGATGGAGATACGTCTGATCAAATCGGGTTCAAAACCGATTGATTTAAGGAGACTTTGAATTTGCAGAGAACTCTCTCCAGCTTTTGCAAAGTCCCTCGCTGTTATATTAAAGAGCTTTACCAAGTCTGCCATAAGAGAGGAAGTCAACGGTGTTTAGGTTTTTTTGTGGGAAACCTTGGCTTAGAGACAGGCTCGGTACCGCAAGAATCATTAGCGTGAATGAACTGTGGTAGGGACCTTCTCCTCAACGCCTCGAAGTCCTTTGGAAAACAACCTCCCACATGATGTAAACATGGTGAAAGGTGTTGAGAGGAGTGGCAACCCATGTTCTCGGGCTTGAGCAATTATCTCCGGAGTAGGCTGCTTTCCCCTGACCAGTACAACTGCTGCAACGCCGGCAATGACAGATGTGCGTATGACCTGGACGTTGCAGAGGCCTGACAGTAAAACCACGTTGTTATTTTGTCCCGTAAGCATGTCACTCATCAGATCGCTTGCGGTGCCGGCCTTGACAAGGATATCGAGCTTGTCCTCTCCTACAATAACTTTGGCATGCAACAGATCTTTGATATCAGTCAAGCTCAGGGTTTTTGTTTTTATATCATTCACTCGTGGATTCCTAAATTTGTCTATGTTTACCGGTTCGATGTTCAGAGGTTCGGGTTAGAGATCGCAACGGAGGCAACGACGGGCCTCGAGAACCGCGGTCTGTTCGTCGAGCCCTAATTCCACTTCCGTAAAGTTAGTTATTCGCTCTTTTACCGGTAGTTCATTCATGGTGGGCCGGACAAGCTTTTCGTCTTCATCGGTCAATTCAAGCCGGTCTACCATAAGGTGGGGCTTGGGATACCAGTAGCCTTTGAACGGTTTTCCGCGGAGGTAGCAGTCTATGGATACGGCGGCCTTATGTCCTGCGCCCACTGCCTGAACGACAGTTGCCGGACCGGTAACGGCATCTCCTCCGGCAAAGAACCCCGGAACATTTGTCGCTAATGTCTTTTCATCCACCTCAAAAGAGTTCCACCGGCTGATATGAAACTCACTGTCTTCACCTAAGAAAGAGAGGTCGGACTGCTGGCTGATGGCTGGGATGATCACGTCTGTTTCAATGATAAATTCCGAGCCCTCAACAGGAACCGGTCTGCGCCGGCCGCTTTCGTCCGGCTCTCCAAGCTCATTCCTAAGACACTCCATCCCGACCACCTTCCCCCCTTCGCCAAGGATGCGAACCGGAGATGTCAAGAGATCAATATGGATCCCTTCCTCGTCTGCCGCGTCTACTTCTGCCGGGTTTGCGGGCATCTGTTCCCGCTGTCGGCGATAAACAATATGTACCTCTTCGGCCCCGAGACGGAGCGATGTACGCGCCGCATCAATGGCCGAGTTTCCAGCTCCGATGACGCATACCTTTCTTCCGGGGGCCTCTTTATCCCCTAAATTAACCTTTCTCAAAAAGGCGGTGGCGTCAATAAATCCTTCAAAGTCATCCTCTCCGGGTATGCGGAGTTTGAGGCCCTTATGCGCGCCGATGCCTAAGAAAAAGGCCTTATAACCCTCCTCTTTAAGTTCGTCAATCCCCTTATCTCTTCCCACTCGAATACCGTGCTGAATCTCTACCCCAAGACGTTTAATCGCATCTACCTCATCGTTCAATACGTCGCGGGGAAGTCTGTATTCGGGTATGCCCACGTGGAGCATACCTCCGCTCACGGGGAGTTCCTCAAATATGGTAACGGGATAGCCCTTAAGGGCGAGATCATGGGCCGCGGTAAGGCCTGCAGGGCCGGCGCCTACAACCGCTACCTTGTCCTGCGGGTAGAGTACAGGAACGGGTTGAATCTCCTTCAGCTTTTCACGATTTGCGTCGGCCGCAAACCGCTTGAGTGCGCAGATGCTGATCGGTTTATCGGTCTCGCCACGTTTGCACTGGCTCTCGCATGGGTGCGGGCACACCCGGCCTAAGACCATTGGGAAGGGATTTTCTTTTCTGATGATCTCCCAGGCCTTTTCAGTCTTGCCCTGGCCGATGAGGGCCACATAGGTTGAGACATCCTGGCCTGTGGGGCATGCAGACTGGCATGGTGGGGCACTCAACCGTTTACATGTGCCCGTGGGGCAATGCTTGTCGTAGATGTGGGCCTCGTACTCATTCCGGAAATATCTGAGAGTGCTCAGGACTGGATTAGGTACGGTCTGTCCCAATCCGCAAAGGGAGGCTGATTGGATGACCTTAGCCAGGCTTTCCAGACGCTCAAGGTCTTCCGGAACGCCTTCGCCCCGGCAGATCTTCTCCAGTATCCAGAGGAGTTGACGGCTCCCTTCCCGGCAGGGGGTGCATTTACCGCACGATTCGTCTGTGGTGAAGTCCACGAAAAACCGGGCTACATCAACCATGCAGGATGTTTCATCCATGACCACCATCCCGCCGGAGCCTACAATGGCGCCAGTCTTTGCGATATTTTCGTAATCAACAGGGGTTTCAAGCAGGTGTGCGGGGATGCACCCGCCTGAAGGGCCACCCAACTGGACCGCCTTGAATTTCCTGCCGTCGGGTATGCCGCCCCCGATGTCATAGATAATGGATCTCAACGGGGTGCCCATGGGTACTTCGATGAGACCGATATTCCTGACCCGGCCGCTTAAGGCAAATACCTTTGTCCCGGTGCTCTTCTCTGTACCGAGGCTGTTGAACCAGTTCGCCCCACGGTAGATGATCTGTGGAATATTGGCTAAAGACTCGACATTGTTTAGGACCGATGGCTTGTCCCAAAGACCTTTATTGGCAGGGAAGGGGGGTCTTGGCCTGGGCATTCCTCGCTTTCCTTCTATGGAACGCATGAGCGCCGTCTCCTCACCGCACACAAAGGCCCCGGCCCCTAAGTAGAGATCGATGTCCATATTAAATCCGGAGTCTAAGATATCCTTACCTAAGAGACCATAGTCCTTGGCCTGGTCAATTGCGGTTTGCAGCCTCTGGATGGCAAGGGGATATTCAGCACGTACGTAGATATAGCCATGCTGGGATCCGATTGCCTTTGCCCCGATGATCATCCCTTCCAGTACAGAGTGAGGATCGCTTTCAAGGATGGAGCGATCCATAAAGGCACCTGGGTCACCCTCATCGGCATTGCATAGCATATATTTAGGGTTTCCTGCCGCTGCAGCACAAAATTGCCACTTCAGGCCTGTGGGAAAGCCTGCCCCGCCGCGGCCTCTGAGACCTGAGGTCTTCATCTCTTCAACAATCTGTTCCGGTGTCATCTCGAGGAGGGCTTTGGCAGCACCCAAATAACCATCTCTTGCGATATATTCGTCTATGTTGTCCGGGTCGATTAACCCTCGGTTCTTGAGGGCAACAAGGACCTGGCGACTGAAAAAGCCGATCTCCTTAATGCTCGGGATTGCTTCAGCCGCTTCGGGGCTTTCAAAGAGATGCTTTTTTACCACACGTCCCTTGATAAGGTATTCTTCTACAAAGTAGGGGACGTCTTCCACTGTTAGCTTCTGGTAAAATACCTCGTCGGGATAGGCAATCATCAAAGGGCCTGCCGCGCAAAAGCCGTTGCAACCGGTTGTGGCAATAAAGACTTCGTCCTGGAGATTGTTTTTCTCGACCTCTTCCACCAGGGCATCTCTCACGTCAAGTGAACCACTCGATACACAACTGGTTCCCGCGCATATCATCAGGTGAATGCGATACTTCTTTTCCATAAAAACCGCCTCGTCAAACCAAAATTAAGGAGTTGCGACCCCAGAGGAATTTCCCACAGGGATACCTATTCCACGGGGTAAAATTGAGGGATTGAGGAATTAAATTCCTAAATCATCAATTTCTAATATGTGGTTTCACTTCCAATAGAAAGTGCGTAATCAGCTACAGGATTGCCCCCTAATACATGCTCGTCGAAGATCCTGTCAGCCTTGTCAGGGTCCAGTTTGATATATTTCACCGGGGCAGATCCCTTGACTTCCAGGGTAATCATCGGCTCGTGATTACAGAGCCCTGCACAACCTGATGAGGTCAAAATAATATCGGTTGCACCACTCTTTTCCAACTTGTCAAGGAAGGCAGTCATGATGGTCCGGGCGCCGGCCGCGATTCCGCATGTACCCATGTGGACGGTAATCTTAACGCGGTATTCTCCCTGTCTCAGATTGACAGTTCCTTTCATGGACTCCTTGATCTTTTTGAGATCTTCTATCTTAAGCTTGGCCATGTCTTGCCTCCACCATCAGGATCGAGCATTTCAGTGTTTTCTGGTTTTTTTGAATAAATCTTTTATCAGGTTAATAACAGCCGGATCGTTTATGTTTATGCTGCCATTCAGTTCACCGCGGATGGACCGTGTATCTACATCTATCTCTTCTCCATCAAGGTTAGAGTAGTAAATGAAGTCAAGGTCCGGATTCCCCATGATTAGGGTGGTCAGGGTGGCACCCATATCACCTACCGGCCTCCGGTCGATGTGGCTTTCCTGAAATGTGGCCACGACTTCGGTTCTCTTCCCTGGTTCAGATGTTATCAGGAGGCTTCCTCCAGTCTCTTTTGCGGCCTGTTCCAACAATGGAAGCCCCAACCCCACACGACGGGTGGTGCGTGTAGTCACAAACGGATCAGTCGCTCCTTTCAACATCTCTTCGTCCATGCCCCGGCCATTGTCTCTAATGGATATTTGTAAGAGGTCTTTGCTGATGTCCTCAGAAACATCTATTTCAATGAGTGTGGCGCCGGCCTTTGTTGCATTTTCCGCAATATCTAATATATGGAGCGAGAGATCTTGCATATTGCATATTGACTATTGATAATTGGCTATTGAATATTGATGGTCTCGTAAAAAGTCTCCAAGGCCGTCACTCCCGCGAAAGCGGGAGTCCAGAAGTGATTGATTTCCCTGGATTCCCGCGTTCGCGGGAATGACAAAAATAGGTGATTTCTGACTTTTTACGAATTCACCAAACTTGAAACTTGAAACTGGGAAGAATAGAAGAATGTAAATGTATTATCTAATTTCTAATTTCAAGTTTCGGCTTTTACATGTCTCCTGACCAGGATACCATCGCCGCCATAGCCACCCCGATCGGCCAGGCAGGAATCGGCATCATACGTGTAAGCGGCCCTCTTTCCCT
>Ga0222665_1000469_pt1 | contig 24237 bp, 21 predicted proteins | sample AntAcemetagen653_FD_179853 | JGI IMG/M metagenome (GOLD analysis project Ga0222665, IMG submission 179853) | Saline water microbial communities from Ace Lake, Antarctica - #653 | ecosystem: Environmental > Aquatic > Non-marine Saline and Alkaline > Saline | place: Antarctica: Ace Lake...
AAGAAAGGGAGCCCAAAGCCTAAGTGGAATGGAATAGCGTTTAATAATAAACGGAAACGGGTCTTGAACGGGACCAGTTGTCTTGCCGGGATGAGGTCAGTATTATCCCACGCAAGAAAAACAGCGGCCACGGCCGAGGAGAGAATCACCACGACGGGCCCCAAGGGCGTGAGCCAGCCGACAATCATCAGCAAAATGGACAACATGACCGGAACGGTAGTCCTTGGGATCTCCTGGCTGACAAGATAACCGAATGTTTTTAATATAGAAACCTTTTTCTCCCCTGTTGCCTCTCCGCTGATCATACGTTCGGTAATCCGGGACATGTGGTCCATTACTGCGACACTGAAAAGGATTTGTGAGATTAGATAGGAAACAACAGCTGATAGACCAACCAGAAATAAGGAGAGGAGCCAGGACGTGAGATACCATAGCCACAGTATCCAATAGCTTACCGGTTTTATCCAGATGAAGTTCAGGATCTCCTGGTGGTAGACGAGAATTAGACCGGCTGCGAGAATAGTGATCAGGGCCACGACACAGAACCTCAAGAGGCCCCAGAAAAGGAGTTTAGGTGTCTTGATTCCAAGGAATAACCCCCGGAAGTTATAGTTGATTCCCTTAACGAAATTCATGTGCCAGTAGCCTCCTTTGGAAAATAAGTTCTTGCTCAGACCAGTCTGACGACTGCGTCAGCCGCGAATTACCCAAAAATTGACTCTTAAAGGCGTTTCAAAGTTTGCGTGAGAAATATATCAAATTAGAAGAAAAAAGTAACGAACTTAACGCGGAAGATAAAGAACTCAAGAAAAGGAATCGTTTCACCACCTTACCCTGGGCCTCCTGGGTGGGCCGCCTCCCCTGCCCTGTTTACCACAAAGGCCACCGGGGCCTGGCCCAACCGTTCATCGGGACCCCCTTTCACTTCATAGGCAAACGGTACAAAAACAAACAATGACAACCACTTAACCACTTGACTGCTTGACTACTCAACCACTTAATGAGGTCTGTGCTGACAGGTCCAGCAAGGATTCTTATGCTCATCGAGAAGAGTTTTGAGGCCGTTTCCTAATGCGACATTGCATCTGTTTCTTCATGCCCTTCGTAAGGAATAGCTTCAGATTGTTTGCGCACAGAAAAATACTGTTTTTCTTGTTGTTGTTGCATATTGTTGTTATAACATGCCGATATGACAACGTAATAAATATTTCATGAAAAACCCCAAAAAAAAGACTTGACAATAAATACACAATAAGAGAAATAGTATTTCTTATACCATCAAGAAAGTGGTAAAAATGAATAAAATCAATAAGAACCAGATTGTTAAAAGAGATATTATCATCACAGCCGCTCTCGAGATCTTTGCCCAAAAGGGTTTTCAAAAAGCGCGCGTTACTGAAATTGCCCGGCGGGCCGGTGTTTCGGAAGCTACGATCTATAAGGAGTTTAAAGACAAGGAAGACCTTCTCCATGCCATTCCGGAAAAAATTATGCCCGAGGCGACTGCGGAACTTCTTCTTCACATGCAGGGGATAGAGGGCGCTCGGAATAAGTTCCGAAAATTTTTGTGGTTTTACCTATACTTCTTTGAAAAAAACAAGGATTGGGCCACCATAGTGCTATTGCAGATTAGGCCTAACCCAAGATTTACACAGACAAAGGCATATCAGTTAATCCGTCAATTTACACGGATCTTTATTAATATCCTGGATGAGGGGAAAAATGAAGGGGTGTTCAGGGAGACCCTGGATGATAACCTTGCAAGACACATCTTCATCGGGGGAATAGAGCACATCACAACCCGATGGCTTCTTCTCGGTAAACCTGAACAGATTCTTGATTATGCGGATGAGTTGTTCGAGATATTTACTAAGGCCTTCGGCCTTGGAGGTTACGGAGGGCACACTAATTAATACAACTGGTTAAGAGTATCCGACGTAAACATCTCATTGCCTAAATCTTAGATGACAACAAATCCCGAAGAGATATTGTTATGTTTTGGCACCTTTTCATCTCCGGCATGGCCTTAGGTTGCGTTTATGCGCTCATCGCCTTAGGGTTCGTGCTGATCTACAAGGCCACCGAGGTCATCAACTTCGCCCAGGGGGAGTTCATGATGGTGGGGGCCTTTGTGGCCTTCAGCCTGATTCACTTTGCCCATATCCCTTTCTGGATCACCGTTATCCTGACGCTCCTTATCATGGGCGCCTTCGGGGTACTCTTAGATCGTCTGGTCATGCGCTTTTTAGTGGGCGAGCCGGCCTTCTCCCTGGTGATGTTCACCATCGGCCTGGCCCTGTTTCTGCGGAGCGTGGCCGGGATGATCTGGTCCACGGATACATTTGCCTTTCCGTCCCCCGTCTCTGGCGAAGCGATACAGCTCGGTTCGGTCGCCATTGCCCCGGGAGATATGTTGGTGGTCGGGGCCACGGCCATGCTGGTTCTCCTCCTTTATCTTTTTTTTCGCTTCACCAACTTAGGGATTGCCTTGCAGGCCACCTCTCAGAACCAGTTTGCCGCCTATTTGATGGGGATCAATGTGGAGGGGATGTTCAGTGTGGTCTGGGCCTTGAGCGCCATGGTGGCGGCCGTGGCCGGCATCCTCCTTGCGCCGACCCTTTTTCTTCATAAGGACATGGGTTTTATAGGGCTCAAAGCCTTTCCCGCCGCGGTATTGGGGGGATTTGGCAGCATTCCGGGGGCGATTGTAGGGGGGCTGATCATCGGTATTTCGGAGAACTTGGCCGGGGGCTTCCTCCCCCCCTGGGTCAAGGACATCTTTGCCTACCTGGTGCTTATTGCCGTGCTAATCGTGAGGCCGGAAGGGCTTTTCGGAATTCACGAAAAGAAAAAGGTCTGAGATGAAGTTCAAGCTAAAAAAATCCTACATGGAAGACCTGAAGCTCTTCGAATACAAGAGCGACATGGTTGGTTACGGGGTGCTCCTGGTATTCCTTTTCATTTTCCCCTCATGGGCCGGGAACTACTGGACCTACAACCTAACCTTAGCCGGCATATATTGTATTGCAGCTCTTGGTCTCAATATTCTGACCGGATATACGGGGATGATCTCTTTGGGACACGCGGCCTTTTTTGCCATCGGTGCATATACGGTAGGCTATATGACGACCATCTTGGGGCACTCTTTCTGGATTGCCCTCCCCTTAGCCGGGTTTGCCGCTGCCTTTGTCGGGCTGAGCCTGGTCTTGCCAGCCTTGAGACTCAGCGGTATCTACTTGGCCATTGTAACCATGGGCTTTGGCTTCATCATAGATCAGGTCATCTTAGAATGGCCGGAAGTAACGGGTGGAGCGAACGGCCTTCTTATTAACCGTCCCACCCTCGGTCCCTTATCACTAAACAGTGATGCCTCTTACTATTATGTGGTTTTGGTTATAGTCATTCTTTTCGTATTGCTGACTAAGAATATCGTCCGGACCTCATTGGGGCGTGCCTTGGTGGCAGTCCGTGACAGCGAGGTGGCGGCCCAGAGCATGGGTATCCCTTTAGCTAAAGTCAAGACCCAGGCCTTTGTCATCAGTGGTTTTTACGCCGGGATCGCAGGAGGACTCTTCGCCCCGCTGATTAATTTTATCGGTCCGGACAATTTTACCATCATAGAGTCGATTAATCTGATCGTTATGATCATCGTGGGCGGGTTGGCGTCCATACATGGCTCTATTTTCGGGGCGATCTTTATCACACTCCTGTCGGAATTTATTCGGGTGGGCAAGGACGCCCTCCCCGCCTTCCTTTCCCAGCAGGTTGGATTCCAGGGGGCGGTTTACGGCCTGATCATCATGCTCTTTATCCTTTTCGAACCAATGGGAATTTACGGCAGATACCTCAAGATTAAATACCTGTTCCAAGTTTTTCCTATATACCGGAAGGACACCTTCCGCAGAGAGAGAAAGTTCCAGAAGGCCCAAAGGACCCGATAAAATGCCCTTGCTTGAAGTGACGGAATTGAGCAAAAAGTTCGGAGGCGTTCATGCCTTGACCATGGTGAATCTCCAGGTGGAAAAGGGGGAAGTGCACGCGCTTATCGGACCAAACGGGGCCGGGAAGACCACGCTGTTCAATTGCATATCCGGGTTTTACAGCCCGGAAGGAGGCTCTGCCGTCTTTAAAGGGCGGGACATCACGCGGACGGCGGCCCATAAGATTCCCCGGTTAGGGATTGCGCGGACTTTTCAAAATTTAGAACTGTTTCGCAATGCCACGGTCTTAGACAACATCATGTTAGGCCGCTACATGCACAAGCGCGCATCCTTTTTTTCTGAAGTCCTTTTTCTCCCTAAGGCGAAAAACCAGGAGGTAGAGGCCCGGCGCCGGGTGGAGGAAGTGATCGACTTTCTGGATCTTCAACCTTACCGTGACCGCGTGATCGCCCAGTTGCCTTTTGGGACTCAGAAGTGCGTGGAGTTGGCTAGGGCCCTGGCCCTGGATCCGGAGCTGATCCTTTTAGACGAGCCTGCCGCAGGCCTGAACTCCGAAGAGACCCGGGATCTCTGCTTTTGGATCGAGGACATTAAAGAAGACTTAGAGATAACGGTCCTTCTCGTGGAGCACGATATGCGAGTTGTGAGCGAGGTTGCTGACCGTGTCACGGCCCTTGATTTTGGCGCTGTGATCGCCCATGGAACCCCTGAGGAGGTCCAACAGCACCCTGACGTAATTCAAGCCTACCTCGGAGAAGATGATGGAGCCGCTGCTTCGGCTTAAAAACATTGAGTGTTATTACGGCCCTGTCCTGGCAATTAAGGGGGTCTCCCTCATGGTCAACAAGGGGGACATCGTAACAATCTTAGGAGCTAATGGGGCCGGGAAGACCACGATCCTGAGGACCATATCCGGATTCATCGAACCGGAAAAAGGGGAAATCCTCTTTGAAGGTAAAAACATCGCCGGGGTGAATCCACAGCAGGCCGTACGCCGGGGAATATGCCATGTGCCCGAGGGACGGGAGGTATTCGATGAATTGACCGTGGCTGAAAATCTACGCATGGGGGCCTACCTGAGGAAGGACCGCCAGAATGTCTCTTCTGATGTAAAACGAGTCCTTGAGTACTTTCCTGCCCTGGGACAGCGATACCGACAGCGGGCAGGGTGGCTTTCAGGCGGCGAGCAACAGATGTTGGCCATCAGCCGGGCTATTCTGTCCAAGCCCCGGCTCCTGACCATGGACGAGCCCTCCTTAGGCTTGAGTCCCATTCTGGTCAAGGAGATTTTCCAGATCATTCGCCGAATCAATAAAGAAGAGGGGAGGACTATCCTCCTGGTGGAGCAAAACGCCCGCCTCTCCTTGCAGACGGCCAGCTACGGCTACATCCTGGAAGTGGGCAGGGTAGTGCTTGATAACACTACCGGGGAACTCATGGAGAACGAGGACGTGCAGGAGTTTTACTTGGGCATCCAGCAGGAATCTATCCGTGGCAAGAAGCGCTGGAAGCGAAAGAAAGTCTGGAGGTAATCTTCCGGCGAGATTGTTTTTTTAGGGAAAGGAGGTGTGGCGTTAGAAAGGGGGGAGTTTCTGGATGGAAACCAACTAACAAAAAGGAGATCTATTATGAAAGTGAAAAGATACGCATTTTGTTGGATAATGGCTATTGCATTTGTATCCATGTTTGCTGTCCTGCCGGCGTTCGCTGAGATGGGCGTGACGGATACAGAGATCAAGATCGGTGGAATCGTAGACCTGTCAGGTCCCATTGCCTTTATGGGCAAGGGGGTCTCGGGTGGAGCGGAAACTTATTTCAAGATGATCAACGACGAGGGGGGCATTCATGGAAGAAAGATCGTCTACTTAGTGGAGGACGACAGCTACTCACCGCCAAAAGCGGTCGCAGCCGCCAAGAAACTCATTGAGAGAGACAAGGTTTTTTGCGTTTTTATGGTCTTAGGGTCTGCCCAGTCCCTGGCCATGTATCCCACATTAGAACGCGCAGGCGTTCCCCTGATTCAGCCTGCCACGCAGAACAGCCGCATGGCAAACCCGCCTAAAAAGTATCTTTTCGATGCTGATCCCAATTACATCGTTCAAGCCAAGATTGGTGTCGATTATGCTCTCAAAGAGCTTAAAATGAAAGCACCCAAACTGGCGGTGGTCTACCAGGACGACGAACCGGGTCAGGACTGGCTTAAGGGCGTGAAGGAGGCCTGCAAACATTACAACCTGCAACTCGTAGCGGAGGCGCCTTACAAACGGGGAACCGTGGACTTCAGTTCCCAGGTGGCCAGGATGAAAACTGCCGGGGCAGACCTGGTTATGATGTGGACTCTCATACGTGAGCCTGCCGGGATCCTCAAAGCGGCCATGAAACTCCAGTGGAAGCCGGTATGGATCACTGCGACGCCATCTACTGCTGACGTGGTTCTCAAATTAGCCGGCGATAGCGCCTTCTATGGAAAAGGGTTCTTTGGCACGGCTATTCTTGCTTATACATGGGATATGAATCCGGCAGCGATCCAGTTTAAGAAAGTGTGGCCCAAATACAACAAGAAACCCTGGGGCTTCTATGACTGGTATGGATGGGGCTGCGCCAAGATCATGGTGGAGGGACTCAAGCGGGCCGGTAAGGATCTGACCCGGGAAAGATTGGTCAAGGCCTTCGAGACCTTCACGGACTATAAAACGGGCGTTTTTGGCCCCATAACCTGGCGGGCAGACAAGCGGTATGGTACCCAGGAATGCATTATAGAAGCGCCAATCAAAAACCCGGCAGGCAATAGATGGATTCAGATCAGTGGTTTTAGAGGACCAGCGTTTTAGAGGCGTAAGGCGTAAGGAACGAGAAACCAGTATCCAGCATCCAGACGGAGAATCGATTGTGAGACAGGACACTGTCCCTACCATGTTTTCTCACACAGTCCAACGGTTTGGCGACCGTGTGGCCCTGCGCGACAAAGACTATGGGATCTGGAAAGAGATCTCGTGGAACGAGTACGGCCGCATGGTCCGCCAGGCGTGCATGGCCCTGATCTCTCTCGGGGTTTCAAAGGGTCAATGTGTCTCTGTCCTCAGCGAGAACAACCCCCAGTGGTTTGTTACGGACATCGGATGCCAGTCGGCTGGCGGGATCACAGTGGGGATCTATCCCACCAACGCCCCCTTTGAGGTCCAGTACATCCTGAACCACTCTGAATCGTTAGTGGCCATGGTGGAAGACGAGGAGCAGTTGGACAAGGTTTTGGAGGTGTGGGATCAGTGCCCCCGTCTGGCGTGGGTGGTGGTCTTCGACATGGAGGGGCTCAGGCACTTCCGGCATGAACGGGTCATGAGCTGGGATCTGTTCATGGAAAGAGGCCGGTCCCATGAGCGGGAGCACCCGCACCTCTATGAGGAACGGATCGAAGCGGTTTCGCCCGAGGATACAGCCATCTTTATCTATACCTCGGGAACCACCGGGATGCCCAAGGCGGCCATGCTCTCCCACCGCAACATCATCTGGACCTCAGAGACGCTCATGAAGGTGTGGCAGCATAGCGAAAAGGACGAGGTACTCTCGTTTCTTCCTTTGGCGCATATTGCCGAGCGGACCAACTCTGTCCTGGGACCTCTCAGGACCGGCACGGTGGTCAGCTTTGCCGAAAGCATGGACACTGTGCCGGAAGACCTGAGGGAGGTGCAGCCCACGGTCTATTTTGCGGTGCCTCGGTTCTGGGAAAAGTTCTATTCCGCGGTCTTCATCGCCATGAAGGATGCGATCTGGATCGGACGGGTCGCCTTTGCCCGGGCCATGCAGGTGGGAAGGCGTGTGGCCGAATTGGAACTGTCACACAAACCGGTCCCGGTCGGGCTCAGACTCCGCCATCTGATTGCAGACAGACTGGTCTTGAAAAATATCCGGCGGAGCCTCGGCATGGACCGGAGCCGGCTCCTCATTTCCGGGGGCGCCCCGGTCTCGCCCGAGATCCTCAAGTTTTTTCACGGTCTGGGGATCCCTCTCAGGGAGGTCTATGGCCAGACCGAGGACTGTGGCCCCACCAGCATGCACCAGGGGGATGACATCGTCATCGGCACAGTAGGGAAGCCCTTCCCCGGGGTGGAGGTGAAGATCGCCGAAGACGGGGAGATCCTGGTGAAAGGCCCTAATGTTTTTCAGGGATATTTCAAGAATCCCGAACTCACGGCCGAAACCATCCGGAACGGCTGGCTCCATTCCGGAGACATCGGCGAGTTTGACCCGGACGGGAACCTTCGGATCACGGACCGGAAAAAAGATATCATCATTACGTCGGGGGGGAAAAACATCACCCCTCAGCACATTGAAAACGAGCTCAAGTTCAGTCCCTACATCAACGACGCGGTGATCATCGGCGATGCACGCAAATACCTGACGGCCCTGATCATGTTGGATGAAGAGACTGTCATGAAATATGCCCAGGACGAACGGATTCCGTTTACCACCTACAGGAGCCTTACCCGTGCTGCCCCCATTCTCAAGCTCATACAGAAGGAGATGGACCAGGTGAACCGGAAACTGGCCAGGGTGGAACAGGTCAAGAAGTTCCGGCTGTTAGACATCAAGCTGACATCCGAAGACGGCGAACTGACCGCCACCATGAAACTGAAACGGCGCACCATCAGCGAGAAGTACAAAGATCTTATTGAGGAGATGTATCGCAGGTGAAAATACAAAACTTTTTTGAAAATGGAGGTAACACACAGGTGCGGACGGAACAATTTCTATCAATGTTTCAAGGCAGGAAAGGCTGGGACAGGGAAGCCCTGACATATGAACCAAAAGACGATGCCGTTCACATTGAAGACACAAACGACCAGTGGGAGTGGTGGTATTTCGATTTCAGTTTTGACAATGGTTACAAAGCAGTGGCTACCTTCCATTACCACAACATGATGATGATACCCCATGTCCCGACAATGCAGCTTTTCCTGTACCCACCGGAAGGGCCACCTAAAGTCAAACTATGGGCACTGCGGCCCGGGCAGGAGAACTTTGCCGCAAAGAACCGCTGCCTGCTGAGGATGGGCGACCTTATGGCCGAGGATACCGGCGAGGCATATCGCCTCGTCATGGATATGAAAGATCTGAGTGTTGACCTCACCATAAAAAACGTGATCCGGCCATGGAAGGCAGGCACCGGCATTCTCTGGTCTGATCCGGATACCGGGCTTGAGACGGGTTGGGTCGTACCTGTCCCCCGCGGACACGCACAGGGGACCATCAAGATGGACGGAAAGATCATGGAGGTTCAGGGTCACGCCTACCATGACCACAACTGGGGCAACGGCCCCATGGAAAAGCCTTTCCGGGGCTGGTACTGGGGCCGTCTTTTTGACCCCACATATACCTTGATCTACGGGTGGGTTATCCCTCGAGAAGAGGGAATGCCGGTCGCATCTCCTTTCATGCTGGCAAAAGGGTCGGAGATCGTAGTCAGTACGGACCGGATCTCGGTAACCATTGAGGAGGAAAAACGGGACGACCGGCATGGATTTGAAATTCCTGTGCGCCTCAGGGTCAGATGTCAGGGGCCTGGAGTAGATCTGGATTGTTTATTGTCCACCAAAAGAGTTGTGGAGGCATTGAAACTGCCTCGCGGAGACGGGGCCTTTCATTATTACCGGTTCTTGGCGAATTACGAGGGTGAGATCGAGGTAGACGGCGTAAGGGAGCAGGTTTCGGGTGAGACATTCCACGAGATGATGCTGCTGGATTAAAGGAGGTTTCCGGAGAAGATGGTTGACGATCGTTATGATGCCATTGTTGTGGGTGCTGGCGTGGGCGGGTTGACCGTGGCCTCTTTGCTGGCCCATGAAAAATGGAAGGTCCTCTTAGTCGAGCAGGCCGAACGGGTCGGCGGACGGGCCATGACTTTTACGGGTGAGGAGATCATGGACACGGGCGAGGAATGGTATCGCACAGCCCTGGGCCGGCAGTACACCTGGCTTGCCAAGGAAGATCCCCCTTTTGAAGAGATCTGCCGGCGCAGGCTTCTAAAGGGATATCAGCTCGATGTGGGCTACCACGGGGTATCACTCAACGGCCGTGGGTATTTCCATGACCTGGATCAGATCATCGGTTCCGGGGAAAAAGCCGGGGTGGAGTTTGTTGGAAACGTCAATTCCACTTATATAGATGACGAGTGGTACCTGGATTTTCACGCGGGTAAACTGGATTCCCGTATAAAGGCCATTATTAAAGAGACCGGCTTACCCTTTTTCGATTACTACCTGGCCCCGATGTCAATGGTTCCCGAGGATTATGACAAATACGAGGGTCTGTCGGTGGCCGAATGGTGCAGGCATAAGGGAATCCACGAAAACCGGGTCCTGTTTGAGATGATCCACGCCGTGTCCACGCTGATTACCACCATTAACGATCCTGAGGAGATATCCATCGGAGACATATGGCGGTACTTTGGAGAAGTCTTAAATCCGAGGTTTACTAAAGGCATTGCCAAATGGCCCTCCGGATTTGTCAAAGGCGGTGTGCAAAGATGGATGGATTCAGTGGCTGACCGTTTCAGGGCCTTTGGAGGCCAACTGATTTTAAATGCCAGAATCAAGGAGGTTTTAATCTCCGGGGGAGAGGTCAAGGGCGTAGTTCTGGACCGTGACGGGGAAAACCGCGAGATCCAAGCACCGGTTATTGTGAGCAACATCCCGACACAGGACACTTTCAAATACATTGGCCGAGAGGCTTTTCCTTCACAGTGGGTTGAACGGACCGAGAATCTGCGGGGTTTTGGTTCTATCGCACCATACTTCGGGCTGCACGAATTAGTGTTGCCCGAAGAGCAATGGGACAAGGGCGTAAAGGATACCTGCGTTATTGCTAAGTGTGATCGCTTTGCGCACGACGTTTACATGTGCTGGAATGTACAGTCTAAGTCGGACCCATTATGCTCACCTCGAGACAAACACCTTCTTACCGCATATGCGCCGGTCACCGAGGAAGAGGCCCGGGATCGTGAGCTCATGAGCTGGGCCTGTGACCGGATCGTGGACTATCTGGAGGGAAGATACCCGGGATTTCGCCGGAGTGTAGAATGGTCCATGTTTCCTGTGAGCTGGCGTTTAGAAGGCGTGGCCAAGGATATAGACCAGGCAGGGACCCTGAAAAGCCCTGTTCGGGCCCCATCCGTTGAGGGACTCTTTTTTGCAGGAGATACCGTGCGCGGATACGGTGTGGCTATGGACTCCGCCTGCGCGGCAGGATTAATCTGTGCCTCCGAGATCACTGGGAAAGACTACGGGGTCCACTGAAAACGACATAAGAAGAAAGGAGACTTAATTTGGCGGAAAAATTTTTGAGTGAAAGGAATCTGAAATTCCTGCTGTACGAGGTGTTCCACGCGGAGGACCTGTGCACCTACCCCTATTTTGAAGAACACAGCCGCGAGGTCTTTGACATGGTGCTGGAGACGGCCCTGAAGATGGGGCGCGATCTTCTCTTTCCCTGTTTTCAGGAAATGGATAAAAACCCCCCTGAATTCATAGACGGGGAGGTGAAGGTCCACCCCATGGTGGGGGAATTTCTGAAGGCGTGCGGCGAAGGCGGCTGGATTGGAGCCAATGCACCCTTTGAACTGGAGGGCCAGCAACTCCCCATCCTGATCACCGCCACCTGTAAGTTCATTTTCTCGGCAGCCAACTATTCGGCCACGGTTTACCCTTTCCTGACCGCCGGGGCGGGCCATCTCATCGAGTCCTTCGGCTCCGAGGATCTCATCAACACCTATATTCCGAAGATGTTTTCCGGAGAATGGCAGGGGACCATGGCCCTGACCGAACCCCAGGCCGGCAGTTCCCTCTCGGATATCACCACCCAGGCCGAACCTGCGGGTGAGGGGTATTACCGGATACGGGGCCAGAAGATCTTCATCTCTGCAGGAGACCACAATTTCGCGGAAAATGTCATCCACCTGATGTTGGCCAAAATCAAGGGGGCGCCGGCAGGTGCCAAGGGGATCTCCCTGTTTGTGGTTCCCAAAAAACGCATTGCAGAGGATGGAGAGCTTGTCCCCAACGATGTGAACGTGGCAGGGATCTATCACAAACTGGGTTATCGGGGAGCACCCATTACCCAGCTGAGCATGGGAGAGAACAACGACTGTCGGGGATACCTCTTAGGGGAACCCCACCAGGGGCTTCCTTACATGTTTCAGATGATGAATGAGGCTCGCATCGATGTGGGCATGGGCGCTGCGGCCATCGCATCGGCCGCATATCATGCTTCCCTGGAATATGCCAGAGAACGACCCCAGAGCAGAAGCCTCAAAGCGAAAGACCCTGCCCTGCCCCAGGTGCCCATCATCCGGCATGCCGACGTCAAACGGATGCTTCTGTTTCAGCGGGCCATGGTCGAAGGTTCCCTGGCACTCATCCTCCAATGCGGGCGTTATGCCGATTTGAAAAAAGTGGCCGAAGGAGCCGAAAAGGAACGCTGCAGCCTGCTGCTGGATCTTCTTACGGGCGTGGCCAAGAGCTATCCATCGGAAATGGGCATCCTCTCGGTGAGTCAGGGACTGCAGATCCTGGGCGGATACGGCTACTGCGACGAATTTCCCCTGGAACAGTACTACCGGGATGCGCGCATCCATCCCATTCACGAGGGGACCACCGGGATTCAGGGTCTGGATCTGCTGGGCCGAAAAGTCATAATGAAAGACGGAAAGGCCTTTCAACTCTATGGAGAGGAAGTTCGGAAGACCATCGCCGAGGCCACACAGGCGGAACACCTCCGCCTCCATGCCGAGGCCCTGGAAAAAGCCCTGGCCCAACTGGAGACCGTAACCTCCCACCTGAAAGGAGTGGCTGCCCAAGGAGATGCTGAGCTGTTTCTGGCTGATGCCACCCTCTATCTGGAGCTTTTCGCGATCGTGGCGATTGCCTGGCAGTGGCTGAAGCAGGGAATCTGCATCGTCAAGGGGCTGGAGGGGGACGCATCCCAGAAAGAGAAGACCTTTTACCAAGGCAAGATGTATGCCCTTCGGTTTTATTTTGGCTATGAGTTGCCGAAAAAGAACGGCCTGATCGAAAGGCTTATGAATGGAGACGGCCTGACCGTTGAGATGTCGGATGCTCTCTTTGGGGATTGAGCGGCGGTAAGATGCTAAAACGGATAAGAGAACAAAGCTTACCATAGGAAAGTTGCCATCTAAAAATATTTCAGTTTTCAGAATTTTGGGGAGTCTAACATTATGGATATCAAGAAAATTGCGGTCTTAGGTTCGGGAACCATGGGTCATGGCATCGCGCAAGCGGCGGCATTCGCAGGCCTTGAGGTATCATTGTACGACATTGCCCAGGATCTCCTGGACAAAGCACAGTCAACCATCAAGGGAAGTATAGATAAGCATTTTGTGGTCAAAGAAAAGATTTCTCGGGAAGAAGGCGAAGCGATCGTGGATCGCATACGGACATTCACCGATCTGGAGGCGGCTGCGAAGGATGTGGATTTTGTCATTGAGGCCATACCGGAGAATCTGGAACTCAAGAAAGAGACCTTCGCCAAGCTGGACAGCATCTGTCCTCCCCATGCGATTCTCGCCACCAACTCATCGGTGCTGCCGGTCACGGCTATTGCGGGCGCCACAAAGCGACCTGAAAAGTGCGTCGGCGCCCATTTTTTTAACCCGGCCACGGTCATGAAGCTGGTGGAGGTGGTGCTGCCCGTGGGCGTGGCGCCTGAGACGGTTGAGACCACTCTGGAGTTGTGCAAAAAATTGGGAAAGGTCCCTGTCAAGGTCAAAGACATACCCGGCTTCATCGTGAACCGGCTCCTGATGGGTCTGTACATGGAGGCGGCCCAGATCGTGCTGGAAGGAACAGCCACGGCCGAGGAGGTGGACACGGCCATGAAATTAGGCGCCGGGCACCCCATGGGTCCGTGCGAACTGGCGGATTTCGGGGGGTTCGATGTGATTCAAATGGCCTGCGACCAGGTTTTTGAATACACCCATCGTGAGAGCGACCGGTTGAACATCCTGTATCGGAAAATGGTTGAGGCGGGACGGCTCGGCAGGAAAAACGGCAAGGGGTTTTATGACTACCTGCCCGACGGGACCAAGAAACCGTTCCAGATATTTTAGAAGAGAAACAAACCATGACCTATGAAGATATCAAGATCAAAAAAGATGGGCGGGTGGCCACCATCGTCATCGACCGGCCCAAAGTGATGAACGCTATCCGTTACCATACCATGCTGGAAATCAAGGATGCCCTGGACGACATAGAGACCGATGACACCATACGGGTCCTGGTGCTGACCGGGGCCGGAGATAAGGCCTTTATCTCCGGGGGCGACATCTCCATCATGGCCCGTGATGCGGGCTACGTGGAGACCCTGAGCGAGGTCCCCAAGGGTCAGGCCATCTGTTCGGAGATCGAAAACTTCCCCAAACCGGTCATCGCCCGGATCAACGGTATCGCCTTGGGTGGGGGTACCGAGGTCGCCATGTGCTGCGACCTCCGCATAGCCGCAGACACGGCCATCATGGGCCAGCCGGAGATCAAGTTAGGGATTATCCCGGGCTATGGCGGGACTCAGCGACTTCCCAGGCTGATCGGCATGACCAAGGCCAAGGAACTGGTGCTTTTAGGAGATTCCATATCGGCAGACGAGGCCTGCCGCCTGGGGCTGGTCAATCAGGTAGTGCCGTTGGCCGAGTTGGACAAGACCGTAGAAAAGATCTGCGCCAAGCTGTCTAACATGGGACCGGTGGCCCTGCATATGGCAAAAGTGGCCATGAACAATGGCATTCAGGCCGATCTGAGGACCGGCTTGGATATGGAGGCGCGATGCTTCTCCCTCACTTTCGGGACCGAAGACCGGACCGAGGGGATGAAGGCCTTTTTGGAAAAGAGAAAACCGGAGTTCAAAGGACGCTGAGAGCGAGAGAGGAGCGATTTATGAGAGATGCGGTTATCGTGGATGGTGCAAGGACTGCCGTTGGCAGAATGGGGGGCGCCCTTTCCGGGTTCAAACCGGAAGAACTGGCCGCCTTTGCCGTAAAAGGGCTCATTGAAAAAACAAAAGTGGAGCCGGGCCTGGTGGACGATGTCATCATCGGCCACGCCTGTACGAATCACTCGGCCGTCAATATCGGGCGCTGGGCCGCCTTGAAGGCAGGACTGCCCGTGACCGTCCCGGGTCAGACCGTGGAACGGCAATGCGGTTCGTCGCTTCAGACCGTGAACACGGCCGCGGCTTTCATCAGGGCCGAATTTGGAGAGGTCTATATCGCCGGGGGCTGTGAGAGCTGGAGCCGCCAGCCATACCTGATGGAACGGCAGGAACGTCCCTTTTCCCTTCTCCCTCCCGCATGGATCACCCGCACGGTGGGACCCACAAAGGACACCGATGTGCCCATGGGGATCATCGCCGAGATCTTAGCCGAGGAATTCGGCATCTCACGGGAAGAACAGGACCGGTTCGGGCTGCGAAGCCAGGAGCGGGCCTTTGCGGCCATTGAGGCAGGCTATTTCAGTGAAGAGATTGTTCCGGTGTCGATTCCTCAGCGGAAGGGTGACCCTGTCATCTTTGATCAGGATGAGCATCCCCGGAAGGCCACCCTGGAAAAGCTGGCAACACTCCGGCCTGCATTCAAGAAGGACGGGACCGTGACAGCCGGTACGTCCTCGGGGTTAAACGACGGCGGCGTGGCCCTCCTTGTTATGGCTAAGGAGAAATGCGAAAAACTGGGGCTGAAGCCCTTAGGGCGGTTCGTCGAATGCGCCCTCGTGGCAGTGGAACCCAAATATATGGGGATTGCGCCGGTCGGGGCCGTCAAGAAGGTCCTCGATCGAGCCGGGCTCAAATTAGAGGAAATGGACGTGGTGGAATGTAACGAAGCCTTTGCATCCCAGACCCTGGCTGTCATGAAAATCCTTGAGCAGGAGGGCCATGTGGTGGACAGGGAGAAGTGGAATCCCAACGGCGGCGCCATCGCCTTTGGGCACCCCAACGGCATGTCCGGCGGCCGGCTTGCCCTTGCCGTCCTCCATCAGCTCAGACGGACCGGGGGCCGCTATGGCCTGGCTACCCTGTGCATCGGCGGCGGACAGGGAATTGCTACTGTCTTTGAAAGATTATAGGAGGATTTGATGTCTGAAAGAGTTGCAATCGTTGGTGTGGCACAAACAAAGTTCAGCCCAAAACGCGCAGATGTAAACTATGCTGAACTGGCCTATGAGGTTATTGAAAGAGTTCTGGCCGACACCGGACTTCAAATTGAGAAAGATATCAGCAATAGTATTAGCTGTTCTCATGATATCTGGGACGGGCAAACCATATCAAACATTGGTATTACAGATGTAATCGGAGGGCATTTGAGAAATGAAGAGAAAATGGCCATGGATGGGTCAACCGCCGTTTACTACGGGACCATTGGGATCCTGTCCGGTGAATTTGATTGCACGCTGTTGTTGGCCCATACGAAGATGTCCCAGACAAATCGTAACATCGTAAATAACGATGCCTTTGACCCGATCTACACCCGAATGCTGGGATTCGATTACACATCTGCCGCGGCCCTTCAGGCTAAACGCTATATGCACGTGTACGGAATCACGGAAGAGCAGGCTGCAAGTGTAGTTGTGAAAAATCTTTCCAATGCGACAAGAAATCCAGTAACCCATAATAAAGGAGTTTTCTCTATAGACGACGTGCTAAATGCTCCGATTGTTGCTGCCCCACTAAGACAGATGGACATAGCGCCGGATACTGATGGAGCCGTGGCAATAATTATGGCATCTGAGAAAAGGGCACTGGAAATTACTGATTCCCCTGTATGGGTACGTGGTATGGGGACCTGTTATGATGCGCATTATCTGGGAGACAGGGACCTGTCCGAATGTATGGCCCTTGAGAAAGCCGCGGAACAGGCATACAGGATGGCCGGCATAAATAATCCACGCAAAGAAATCGATGTTATCGAACTGGGAGAAGAATTTTCATACCAGGAGTTATTATGGCTTGAGGGTTTAGGTATCTGCGAGCATGGCAAAGGAGGGATGATGATCGATTCAGGTGTAACGGCCATGGACGGTGATCTGCCGGTAAACCCGTCGGGTGGGCTGCTTGCAGGTGTGCCGGCTAATGTTATGGGATTGAATCGTGTGGCAGAGGCGGCGCTTCAAATCATGGGAAAGGCTGATGGGCATCAGATCAATGATGTAAAAACTGCTGTTGCGCAGGGGCACAGCGGTTTTTGCGGCCAGCATCACTGTGTTATCGTTCTTGGCAGAAATTAAGAGGGAGATATGAAAAGGAATGTTGCGATAATTGGTGGAGGGCAGACTCATCACGCAGCACGGCGGCATGATGTAAACCAGGTGGAAATGGTAAATGAAGCAGTTCGCGCGGCGCTTCTCGATGCCCGGATGACCATTGATGAGATAGATGCAGTATTACTGGGTAATATGGAATTTTTTGAGGGCACCCATATGACCGATTGCTGGCTTGTTGATGGTACAGGCGTTTATGGCAAACCCGGATTGAAAATAACCACAGGTGGAACTGTGGGGGCAACCATTGTGTGTGCAGGTGCTCATCACGTGGCCAGCGGTCTGTTCGATAAGGTACTCTGTATCGGATTTGAAAAACAGGAAGAGGGAGACACCGGCGCTATCCTGAGTGGTGTGGCACACCCGCTCTATGGACGTTCTATGGCGGGCGCTGCTCTCGGGTACTTTGCCATGATGGGCACGTCCTATATGGCCACATGGGGGGCAAAAGAGGAGCACTCGGCCATGGTGGCGGTAAAGGCCCGGCAAAATGCACGAAAAAATGAGTATGCCCACCTCAAATTAGATATAACCATCCAGGATGCACTCAATGCCAGGATGCTTGCGTACCCGATTCGCATGCTTGATATGTGCCCGGCGTCCAACGGGGCATGTGCCATGATTTTGGCGGATGAAAAAACAGCAATAGATCGATGCAAGAAGCCTGTCTGGATCAGAGCCATGGACTCGGCCCACAACGAGCAGTTTGAATTAGACTGGCGGGACGTGACCACAACCAGACCCATCTTTTCAAAAGTGAGCGCTGCCCGCCTTTACAGGAAGCTGGGCGTGAAAAATCCAGTTGAATATTTTGACGTTTTCGAAATCTATGAGCCGGCAACGTGGGCGGAGTTGCTCTGGTATGAAGACCTAAGTATTTGCGGACCCGGAGAGGGCTTCAAGCTCATTGAAGACGGCATGACCGAGATTGATGGGCCTATTCCCGTCAATCCATCAGGGGGTGTGCTTTCCACAAATTGTATTGGTGCATCCGCCATGCTGCGCGTATGGGAGGCCGCTCTCCAGATCAGAGGGGATGCGGGCGAACACCAGGTGCCAAAAGAGGTTAGGAGGGCCCTTACGACGGCCTATGGTGGAACCAACTGGAGCGTATTAATTGCCCTATCCAAAAGTAGTGATGAGTAAAGGGGTGTAACATGACAAGAGAGCCTTTTGAACAGGAATTGGTCAGCATACCCATGGTTGTTGATGTTCCCTATAGATTTGCAGCGGGAAAATACATGTCCAGGTTTTTGATCGAACTTAGGGATAACGGGAGGTTTCTTGGTATAAGATGTCCTTCCTGCAACCGTGTGCAGATGCCGCCGAGGATTGTATGTGCGGCCTGCCACGTTAAAAATACGGAATGGGTGGAACTGGGCCAGGAGGGCACCCTGGCCGGCTTTACCATCATGTACCTGCCATTAACGGATCCCACAACTGGAAAACCGCATAAACCGCCCTTTACCTATGGTTCCGTGAGGCTTGATGGCTGTGACTCGGTGTTTGATCACTTTGTTAACATTGAACCGGACATCAACAAGATATGGGTCGGCATGCGTATGAAAGCCGTCTTGCGCTCCAAAAAACAAAGGACCGGCGATTTGAGTGATATCATATATTTCGAGCCGATAGAAGGGCAGGACAAAGTGACCTAAAGTGCTCTAAAGTGACTAAAATGCCTAAAGTTAACAAAAAGCAGAAAGTGAAAAGACTTCGTATAATTTGTAAATAAGGAGAACCGCTATGCCGGAGGAAAAGGACTATGGTCCCTTTGAAGTGGATCAACACATAACGGCACACAGCAGATATTATGCCGGAAAGATAGGGAGTTTGTTTTACACGACACTTCGTGACCATAAGAAGTTCCTTGGGATAAAATGCGAGACGTGCGACAAGATTTTCTGGCCGCCGAGGGGAACATGTGGCCGCTGCTTTTCACAATTGTCTGAAGCAGACATGGTGGAGATCGGTCCCAATGGAATACTGGAAACCTTTACACTGGTTACCTATCATGAACCCGTGCATCCACGGAAAGCGCCTTTTATATACGGAATTATCAAGTTAGACGGGGCAGATACCGGGATGGCCCATTTTATCGATGAAGTGGCCTTTGAACAATTAGAGACAGGGATGAGAGTGCGGCCGGTTTTTGAAGAGGAGAGGAAAGCCAATATACTGGACATCAAACATTTCAAACCTGTTTAGCATTTGGATATGAAACGAGAAAGGATGGAAATTATGAATGATATGCCTAATAAGAATGATGTGGTTATTGTCGAGGCCGTTCGGACCCCCTTTGGCCGGTTTGACGGGGTCCTCAAGTCTACCCTGAGCATGGACCTCGGGGTCATGGTACTGAAAGAGATCATCCAGCGCACCGGGGTCGAACCTAAGGAGGTGGATGAGGTTTACTATGGGACCTGCATCCCTGCCGAATACGCTATTTACACCAATGTCCCGGCCCGGCAGATCACCCTTCTCGCAGGCTTCCCGGATGATTCCATTTCCCTGACCATCGATCGTGCCTGCTGTTCCTCCATGACGGCCGTGCGTCTCGGGCTTCAGGCCATCAAAGCAGGGAATGCAGAGATCGTCATCGCCTCGGGGGCAGAGAGTATGGGGAACACACCCCTCATTGCCGGTGCGGCCAAGGCCCGGTGGGGAAGCCGGCTGGGGCCAATTGAATTGGAAGATGTCCTCTTTGAATTAGGCTACAGCCGGAAGGGCTTTGCGCCCGTGGCCACGGATTCAGGCGAGGTGGCCGTTGAATACGGGGTAACCCGGGAGATGCAGGATGCATGGGCCTTTGGCAGTCATCAAAGATGGTTCAAGGCCTTTGAAGAAGGGAAATACCAGGTTGGCGAAGAGCTGATGGCTATCGAAGTACCCCAGCGAAAAGGATCTCCCCTCATCATGGACCGGGATGAGCAGCCGCGCAAGGACAGTACCCTCGAGAAGCTGGCAACGCTGAGGACTGTATACGGGAGCCCCACCGTTACGGCAGGGAATGCACCGGGCATGAATTCAGGGGCCTCGGCCGTGATGATCATGTCGCGAAAAACGGCCGAAGAAAGGGGCCTGTCCCCCCTGGCGACAGTGGAGGCCGTCCAGTGTGCGGCCGGTTCGCCCAAATACATGGCCTGTGTGCCGGCCATTGCCATTCAGAAGCTGCTCGACAGAACGGGCAGGACTATCGATGAGATGGACGTGATCGAGATCAACGAGGCCTTTGCAGCCGTCACGCTCGTCTCGTTGAAGGTCCTGGCGAGGGATGACCCTGACCAGTGGAAGGCGCTTCAGGAGAAGACCAATGTCAACGGCGGCGCCGTCGCCATCGGCCACCCCGTGGGCGCAAGCGGGGCCCGGGTGACCATGGCCCTCATGTATGAGTTGCGACGAAGAGGTGGCGGACGGGGCGTGGCGGGCATATGTGGAGGCCTTTCGCAGGGAGAAGCACTGATGCTCAAAGTGTAAAAAACTCAAAGTTCAAAGCTCAAAGTTCAAAGCTCAAAGCTCAAGGCTCAAATGGCTTTCAGCTTTGAGCTTCCAAGGAGATACAGGATGACGAGATGGTTGGACGATGTCGAGGCCCTGACCCTGAAAGGACAGATCGCGGTCCCCTACACCTGGTGGGTGGGAGAGACAGGGAGCCGCTTTCTCATAGCCCTGCGCGATGAAAAGAAAATATTGGGAAACCGTTGTGAAGGCTGTGGAACTGTCTACGTTCCGCCGCGAAAGAACTGCGGGCAATGTTTCACGGACATCGATGAATGGGTGGAGCTTGCAGGCGAAGGTGTAGTAACAGCCCATACCATTATACGATTTCAATACCCTGTTCAGCCGGTACAACCGCCCTTTGCCTATGCCGTGATCAAACTCGATGGCGCGGATGTGGGATTGGTCCATATCATTAAAGAGAACCTGGACCAATTAAAAAACGGTGTTCGTGTCAGGGCACAATTTAGAGAGGATCGCACGGGACATATACTGGATATCGATTCTTTCAGGGTTATATGACCGAATAAGGGGGAAGAAATGGACAGTATCGCCATAGTGGGTGTTGCTCAAACCAAATATGAAAGGCGAAAAAAAGACAAGACATACTACGATCTGGTATATGAAGTAACAAGGGATGCATTAGAGGATGCGGGCCTTTCCCTGGATGATATCGATAATGTGATCACCGTTTCCAATGATTTCTTGGACGGCAGAACCATCTCGTCCATGGCCGTTGGAGAGGCCGCAGGCGGGTACCATAAGAATGTCTCTACCGTGGAGGGTGACGGCGCTTTTGGGGCCTTTTATGGGGCCATGCGGGTACTTGGCGGTTTTAAGACTACCCTGGTGGTGGCACACTCAAAAGGGAGCGAGGGGGACATGAGATATGTCACCAACGGCATGTTCGACCCCGTTTATCAGCGGCTGCTGGGACTGGAAGCCGTAAGCTCATCGGCCCTTCAGGCCAATGCCTACATGGAAAAGCACGGTGTGACCGAGGAAGATTTTGCGCGGGTTTCGGTGAAAAACCATGGCAATGCGAAGAATAATCCATATGCTCAGTTACCAATGGACTTGACTGTTGCCGATGTGATGCAATCAAAAAGAATTGCAGACCCCATAAAGTTCCTGGATTGTTCGCCCGTGAGCGACGGGGCCGCTGCAATTATCATTGCCAGCGAAGAGTATGCGGGGAAGGCAAGAACAAAACCGGCCTGGATCAAGGGAGTTGCCCACTGTGCTGATGCTTATTTCATAGGGGATCGTGATCTTGCGGACCCGAAATCTCTTAGAGATGCGGCACAGAGGGCTTACGGGATGGCCGGAATTAGAGAGCCCCTGGAAGAGATCGATATAGTGGAACTCTATGATGCCTTCAGCTACATGGAACCGCTCTGGTTAGAGGGTATGGGGTTCTGTGATCCCGGACAGGGTGGAAAAATGATTGATAAGGGCATTACGACCATGCAGGGATCCCTGCCTGTGAATCCATCCGGGGGTGTCTTATCAGCCCATGCCGTCCTGGTGGCGGGACTTGCAAGGATTATTGAGGCTGTCCTTCAAATCAGAGGTGATGCGGGACCTCGTCAGGTTGAAGGCGTGAGGACTGCCCTGGCCCACGGCATTAACGGCCCTTGCGGTCAGAGTCATTGTGTTTGGATATTAGCCGGGAATATGTGAGGGGATGAGACATGGCGCGAAGTGTTGCAATAGTCGGGACCGGTCAGACTGATCATAAGAGCCACAGGCCTGACGTAAACGGCAGGGAAATGATTTATGAAGCAGTGACCAGGGCACTGGAAGATTGTGAATTATCCATAAAGGATATTGATGCTATTGTTATCGGTAACATGGATCATTTTGAATCCATTAATTATGTTGATACATGGAGCGTCGAAGGATCCGGCGGCTTCATGAAACCGATCATGAAAGTGACCACGGGTGGTACAACCGGAACATCTGTTGCCATAGCAGCCTACTATCACGTGGCTTCAGGCCTGTTTGACAGGGTGCTTGCCATTGGGTGGGAAAAGAATTCCGAGAGTGATACTACGGCTGCAATTGTCACGTGCAGCGATCCCATATGGGACAGGTTTTCTTATTCCGGCGCCATACCGAGCCTGGCCACAGAGGCCACTGCATACATGCAGAAATACGGGGCCACCCAGGAGGATGCTGCAAGGGTTGCAGTGAGAGATCGTACCCATGCCCTCAACAACCCTCATGCACATCTAAGAAAGCCCATTAAAATAGAAGATGTAATGTCATCCCCCATGCTTGCTTATCCTATTAAATTGCTGGACGTGTGTCCCAGAACAGACGGGGCCTGCGCAGTGGTGTTTGCTGCCGATGCTGTAGCACAGAAAATAGCGCCCAGACCTGCATGGGTTAAATCCAGTGCTGTTCGCCACACGTACACATGGTTTGGCGATTCTACGGATTATAATAAAGGGCTTGTATCGTTGCAGGAGGCGTCTTCAGAGGCGTATAAACAAGCAGGCATCACAAAACCTGCGGAGGAATTTGATGTGGCTGAATTATATCTTCCCTATACCTATGGAGGACTCAAATGGATTGAAGACCTGGGTTTTTGTGGCCCGGGAGAAGGCCCTCAGTTCGTTGCGGAAGGCCATACCGACATGGGGGGAAAGATTCCTGTCAACCCATCCGGTGGCGTGATCAGTACCAATTGCATAGGCGCAACCGCATTACTCAGGGTTGCCGAAGCCGCCATACAGATTATGGGAAAAGGGGAACAACGCCAGGTTCCGGATGTCAGGCTTGCGATGGCCACAGGCTTTGGCGGCTGCTTTTGGTCCGATGTGGTGATCCTGAGCGCGGAGAAACCGTAGGAAGAGACAGATGTCGGTGGTCAGGGGCCGGTGGTCAGTAGTCAGTGGTCGGGAGTCAGGCCCGCCGGCGGCTGGCGTTGAAGCCAGAACCCGGAAGATCTGAACCCTTGAACCCTGAACCTTGAACCGCTCACTTTAGGTGAAAGGAAACAACGGAAAATGACAACGGAACGTGATTATGGAAAATTGCTCACGGTCAGCTTTACAACGCCCATGCCCTATGAGTGGTCTATCGGCAGGTACGGCAGCCGGTTTTTTCAGGAGATCCGGGAACACCGGCGGTTCATCGGAATCCGCTGTCCCTCGTGCGGCATGGTCTACGTGCCCCCCAGAAGGCTTTGCGGTACATGTTTCAGGGAGTTAGATGAGCTGGTGCCCCTCCCCAACAGGGGGACCCTCACGGCCTTCTCGGTCGTCAACTATCCCTTTTTGGACCCGGATACAGGAGAGCAGCGACCCATTCCCTATACCTACGGCTATATCCGGATTGAGGGAGGGGACGCCATTTTTTCGCACATCATCAACGAGACGGACCTGAGCAAAATCAAGGTGGGCATGCCGGTGAAGGCCGTATTCAAAAAGCCGGAAGAGATGAAGGGCAATATCCAGGACATTCAATACTTTGAA
>Ga0222665_1000474_pt1 | contig 24051 bp, 16 predicted proteins | sample AntAcemetagen653_FD_179853 | JGI IMG/M metagenome (GOLD analysis project Ga0222665, IMG submission 179853) | Saline water microbial communities from Ace Lake, Antarctica - #653 | ecosystem: Environmental > Aquatic > Non-marine Saline and Alkaline > Saline | place: Antarctica: Ace Lake...
ACACCCTAAATACTAAGTCTGCGACACCTAGATTATTCCTCCCGGTCATTACTTTTCAAATCAGGATTTCCTGTTCCTCCTGATAAACTACTCCCTATGCGTCAAACTTAGCATTTGGGGTGTGACCATGATTTTTTTATAGTTAATCCTTTAAAAAGCGTATCGGGCCAAGATGGCCCTCCCACAGTTTGCTCCAAGTTTTTTCTCTGGTTTATGAATAAATCTGTGGTACCCCGGTTTCACCGGGGCCAATAATAAACAGGACTAAAGTCCTGCACTACGAAATCACTCTGGAAATACTATGTTCCTTTAAATGGTTCGATACCCAGGGCACTCATCAAGCGATCAACACGCTCGAAGGCACTTCTCTGGGTAATTCCCCATTTTTCCTGAGCGTCCGGATTGTCCTTTCGATCTTCTTCCGGCACCTCAAAATTTGCCGCCCAGACGGGACCGGGAGCATCAATCGAAACAAATTTTGCCCGGATTTTTTCCAATCCTTCTCTCACCAGTTTATTTCCCAAATGTTCTTCAAATTCACCCACAATTGTATCGTGATTTGCCGGATAGTATTGAAGACAGAAATGAATATCGTAGGCGTCCTTCTCCTTATATCTATCCCATATAGCCATTCCCTTGGTCACTAAAAATGGAACGATGGAAGAGACCTGTATCGAAACCTCATTAGAAGACCCGTCGGGCATCCTCCCCCTCACAATAATACCTTCCGGATTATCAAAAACCAGGTCGCATCCTCGAGCTTTCCGGGCCTTTATATCCTGAATGTCCTGATGGCGATGACTTTTTCCTTTTCCTCCGTACTCTCCGGCCATGAAATTTATTTCCACCGGTATATCGCTTTCGTCGGAAAGTCGAAATATCTTTTCATAAATAAAGGGCTGCCTTCCCGGATTCCAGTCTCTTTTTTTGATGGCCTCAAGAATAGTTTGATATTCATCGTCTCCGATTTTTGAAAAATCCAAAGCAATATCTATATCAAGAGAACCGGTATGCTCTTTTTGATGTTCCGGGCAGAGAAAATAGGGGACCCAGCCGCCGATCAACACGGCATCGGCGCGGTATTCCCCCAAGACAGTCATCAATTCAATCAAGGCTGAATAGCAAACCTCGACTTCTTTCAGATTGTAATCATATTTCGTTACCATTTTGGTTTAAGCCTTTTTTCCAGAATCATTTCAGCCGCCTCATCTCCCCGGCCACCAAAACTTTTCAGATCGAGATAGAGCTGGATGTCACAGACAACTTCCTCATCGTTGATAGACTGTAGACCATATAGGAGTCCCTCGTCATACGGTGTGAGAATGGTGACATTAGCTCCGGTCCGGACCGGTTTAAGCCGGAGTTCCTCTTGCGCGTTCGGGGGAAATTTGGGTGCATATACGAAAACGCGGTTATAGCGAACAAAGGGAGCTATCCTGGCGGCGCCGGAAAAGAGAGTAAAGGCGTAAGAAAGATTTTGAGGACGGCAATATCGGGCAAAACTTGTTTCAAATTCACGGGGAGATTGGAGGGAATAGAAATTAGCCGGTGAGCTCTTTGCGTAACTGTAATTATCGACCCAGCGCTGGAGGAGTTTTTCCCGTTGAGCCAGTTTAAACTCTTTCTTTTCTTCTATTATGAATTCGTAATCCAGCAGGCGCTTTTTGACGTTTGAGGTTTGCCCCAGGGAGACATCCGCCTCTTGAGCGAGGTCTCGTACATACCATCTCTTCCCCGGATTACTCAACATCACTCTAAGAACACGGCTTGCTTTCGGAGAAAAGAGCGATTTTAACTTTTTTTCGTTTTTAAATGGGTTGGGATTCCCTTTCACCTGGATAAAAGTCGAGCCGAAAGAAAGTGAACAGTTGCCGGCGGCGTCGATATACCCAATGCCTTCCTTTTGACACAATTCACCCGTATCTTCGGTGATATAAGGAGCGCCGAAGATACCGTAGGTCTCGGGCCGGTTTTTCAGTGATTCCCGCAATTGCTGAAACGCCATTCGGGCCATGCGCGGCTCCCCGTTGGATTTCACTTCAACTAATAATGAATACTCTTTTCCTTCAGGGTTCGTAGCCCGTATCAAGATATCGGGAGCATTTCGAGAGAGCGCTTGCCGGCGAGTGTCTTTGAGCGGAAGACCGGCTTCGCCAAGGAGATCGATCAGCCGTTCTTCTATCTTCTTTTCCCAGTCAATCTCTTTCATTGTTTCACCATAAATAACTGTTTCACCGTTTGGTGAAACAATACTAATTAATGAAACAAGTGTCAATGGGAAATCGCATAATACTCTCAATCAACTGGGAACAGTAGTATGAAAGTATTAGATAATCCAGTTGTAATCAGGTGCAAAATAGACGACGTACTTATGCGAACATTAAAAAGTCGTGAAAAAGGTTGGCTCATACTAACGTATTACTACCTCTGCTTCTTTGAAGAATCGTCTGACTGATTTAACGGCGCTTTTTCTGGTTTCTTTCTGTGTAAGGGGTGGGATTCTCAGCCAAAGGCTGATGCGCCTCCGGCGCAGAACCCACAGAATTAGCTTTCGGGCTACAGGCTATTCTTCCGTTGACCCCACCTGTTACGGAGAGGGTGGGATTCTCAGCCAAAGGCTGATGCGCCTCCGGCGCAGAACCCACGGAATTAGCTTTCGGGCTACAGGCTATTCTTCCGCTGACCCCACCTGTTACGGAGAGGGTGGGATTCGAACCCACGGAACCCGTGAGGGTTCAACGGTTTTCAAGACCGCCCGATTCAACCGCTCTCGCACCTCTCCAAAAAAATCTTTGATTTTTTTGGATCTCGAACCCCCGAAGGGGTGAGAGATCTTTTCATCTCAAAATCAACGCAAGCTTCTTCTTCCTGTTAAACTTTTTAACCTCAATCTCCCTCTTGCGAGCATCTTTATAATCCCCACATTTTTCTTTGTATATCAAGCTAACCGGTCGCCTATATTTTGTATAACGGCAAGCCAACCCTCTATTATGCCGGATAACCCTCGCTTCAACGTCTCGAGCAATGCCAACATACAACTCACCACCACGACATCGGATAATATATAAACACCAGGGTATTTCAAGATTTCTCACTTCGTTCGAAACCTCCGGCCGCCCGATTTCCGTCTAAAGCCGGACCTTCGGCAACCGCTCTCGCATCTCCAAAAAATCTTCGATTTTTTGGATCTCGAACCCCCGAAGGGGTGAGAGATCTTCTTCTCGAACCCCCGAAGGGGTGAGAGATCTTATTATTCTGAAATTAAGACAAGTTTCTTCCACTATCAATAAACCGTCAGTTTATCCATTCCTCTCATATACGGCCTCAAAACTTCAGGGACTATAACGGATCCATCAGCCTGCTGGTAGTTCTCCAGGATCGCCACCACAATCCGGGGAAGGGCCAGGCCAGAACCGTTCAGGGTATGGACAAAGTGGATCTTCCCCTTCCCGTCACGATAACGGATATTGGCGCGGCGGGCCTGGAAATCTTCAAAGTTGGAAACCGAGGATACCTCCAGCCATTCTTTCTGACCCGGCGCCCAAGCTTCAATATCATAACACTTGGACGAGGCAAAACTTAATTCCCCGGTCGGGAGCATCACAACCCGGTAGGGGAGCTGCAGTTTTTTCAGAATACCCTCCGCGTTCTCAAGCAGCTCTTCATGCTCCCGGTACGAAGTATCCGGCCGAACCAACTTTACCATTTCCACCTTATCAAACTGGTGGATCCGGAGCAGACCCCGGGTCTCTTTCCCGTAGGATCCGGCCTCTCTCCGGAAACAGGGAGTGTAGCCGACATACTTGATCGGAAGATCGGACTCTTTCAAGACCTCACCCCGGTGGATATTGGTGATCGGAACTTCAGCAGTCGGGATCAGAAAGTAATCATCTCTCTTAAGGTGATACATATCCTCCTCCAACAGAGGAAGCTGCCCGGTACCCATCATGGTTTCCCGGTTGCTGACAAAAGGAGGCGATATCTCGGTATAGCCGTTATTGACAGTATGCTGATCCAGCATGAAGTTGATCAAAGCCCGCTCCAGCAGCGCCCCCTGCCCTTTAAAGAGCGCGAAATGCGAACCGGAAATCTTGGCGGCCCTCTTGAAGTCAATCAGGTCCAGGGACTCCCCCAATTCCATGTGATCCCGGGGGGAGAAATCGAACTCCCGCTTTTCTCCCTCTTCCCGTACGATAATCGCAGCCCTCATATCCGGTCCCACCGGAACATCCGGCTGGGGGAGATTAGGCACCCGAATCAGAAGTTCGTTCAGTCCATCGGATAACTTCCGGATCATCCCGTCAAAGAGATGAATCTTTTCCGCCACCATCTTCATATCCCGCACCGCGGCGAAGATATCCTCCCCGGACTTCTTCAACCTGCCGATCTCGCCTGAGGCCTGGTTACGTTTGTATTTCAGCTCTTCCGCCTCCTGAAGCAGATTTCTCCTCTCCCTATCCAGCGCAATTATACGATCGACATCCAGCTCCATCAGACGCTGGAGGAGAACTCGCTTGATCAGTTCCGGATCATCTCTAATTGTTTTGATATCCAACATGAAATTTTCTCTCCGAAATAAAATTTTCCTTCGGAAAATTTTAGTTTTGTTTTTTATTCAATATTTATTAGCACTTCATGAATCTATATCGAGCGAGCACCCAAAACCTGGAAACCCGGGCAAGAGCGATGAGATAAATTTGACGGGGAATCGGTTCTGCCGGGGTTACCGATGGCGCCGCATAATCCAGCATCCCCCGGTCGGCGTTGATGAAGAGTTCCTCCCGGCTCCCTCCCCGAATCCAGAGCTCCAGATCGGCGGGGTGATCGCCTATTCTATAGCCGGGATCAGACATGCTGGGACATACCTAAATCGAAAAAACATTTTGAAGATTTTATCTGAAACAACGAATGAATTTACCACGAAGGACACGAAGTTCACGAAGATAATTGAGATAAAATAAAGCGCAGGTTAAAGCCTGCGGCTACCATTATATTCACAATTAAACAAACCGTAATCCCGATGGATATCGGTCCCGATAATATCAATTAAACAAACCGGGATCCCGAAGGATTTCGGGAGAAATTTCCAAAGCAGCAAGATTAAACTCATTTTCCAAAAAACCTTCGTGCTCTTCGTGTCCTTCGTGGTTTTAATTAACTTCATCTTGAGGAGACATATAACCGAGTTAGGTTTTCTCCTCTTCCTTGTCCGCGGACTCCTCCACCTCCGGTTCTTCCTCAGCCACTTTCGCCAGAGAGACCAGCTTGTCGTCCTGATGAAGATTGATCAGGCGGACGCCCTTGGTAGCCCGGCCGATCACCCGGATCTGATCTACCGGCATCCGGATCATCTGCCCATCGGTCGAGATCAGCATCAGCTCATCTCCGGCCCGGACCGACGCCGCCCCGACCAGAGCACCGTTCCTGGCTCCTGTCCTCATGGTAATGACTCCGCCGCCGCCTCTCTTCTGAGCGTTATACTGATCGAAATCGGTTCGCTTCCCGTAGCCATTCTCGGATACCACAAGCAAGGTATACTCCTCCTCTACCTTCTCCATCACCACCACCCTATCGTCTTTGCCCAGCCTGATCCCCTTAACTCCCCGGGCGGTGCGGCCCATCGGCCTGACATCAGTCTCTTTAAACCGGATTGACTTTCCACCGGAGGTGACCAGGAGAAGTTCATCCGAGCCGTTGGTAAGAATAGCCTCGATGATCCGGTCTCCGGAATCGACAGTAGCGGCGATAATCCCGCCGGACCGGGGCCGGCTGTAATCGAGGAGAGAGCTCTTCTTGATGATCCCCTTAGAGGTAGCCAGCATGATGAACTGATCCGGACTGAAATCCCTCACCCGGACCATATCGGCGATATTCTCGTCGCCCGATATCTGGAGGAGGTTGGTAATCGCCCGGCCCTTCGCGATCCGGGAGGCGGGCGGGATCTGATAGACCTTGAGCCAGTGGACGCGCCCCGATTCCGTGAAAAATAGTATATAGTCATGAGTAGAGGCGGTAAAGAGGTGCTCGACAAAGTCCTCATCCCTGGTATTCATCCCCGCGACTCCTTTCCCGCCCCGGCGCTGTGAACGATAGGTAGTAACCGGCACCCTCTTAATATATCCGCGGTGACTGATGGTAATCAACGCGGTCTCATCGGCGATCAAATCTTCGATCTCCAGCTCTCCTTCGGATAGAACGATCTCGGTCCGGCGTTCATCACCATATTTCTCCGACAGTTCATCCAGATCGGCCTTGATCATCTCCATAACCTTCTTATCACTATCCAGGATGGACTGGAGGTAGGAGATCAGCTTAATCAGTTCCTTGTACTCAGCGTCGATCTTATCACTCTCAAGTCCGGTAAGGCGATAGAGGCGGAGATCGAGGATTGCATTGGTCTGGATCTCGGAGAGCTTGAACCGTTCCATCAGCTTCACCTTCGCCTCATCACGGTGCTTGGATCCCTTGATAATCTTGATGACCTCGTCAATATTCTTCAGCGCGATCTTGAAGCCTTCCAGGATATGGGCGCGCCGTTCGGCTACGGCAAGCTCAAACCGGGTCCGGCGGATAATCACCTCTTTTCGGTGGTCGATAAAGCACCAGATAGTGGACTTCAAGTCCATCACCCGGGGACGTTTCTGATCGAGCGAGAGAAGGATGATCCCGAAGGTAACCTGAAGCTGGGTCTTCTTGTAGAGCTGGTTAATGATCACCCGGGCCACTTCTCCGCGCTTCAGCTCAATCACGATTCGCATCCCCTCCCGGTCGGACTCATCCCGGAGATCAGAGATCCCGGTTATCTTCTTATGGTTGACCAGGGCCGCTATATCCTCCAGGAGCTTGGTCTTATTGACGATATATGGGATCTCGGTGATAATAATTGATTCCCTGCTCCCTTTCAGAGGCTCCACCCCCAGCCTGCCCCGTAATTTAATCCGGCCCCGGCCGGTCGCGTAGGCCCGCCGGATCTCTTCGATCCCGGTGATGATCCCGCCGGTAGGGAAGTCCGGACCGGGGATGATCTTGATCAGCTCATCAAGAGTAACCTCCGGATTATCGATGCAGATTTTTATCGCCGCGGCAACTTCATTGAGGTTGTGAGGCGGGATGTTGGTCGCCATCCCCACCGCGATCCCCGATGCTCCGTTGCAGAGCAGGTTAGGGAACTTGCCGGGGAGCACCACCGGTTCGGTAAGAGTCTCATCATAGTTAGGGATAAAATCGACCGTATCCTTCTTCAAGTCCTGGAGCATCTCCATCGCCAGCGGTGTCAGGCGGGCCTCGGTATACCGCATCGCCGCCGGCGGGTCCCCGTCGACGGATCCAAAGTTCCCCTGGCCGTCCACCATGGGATAGCGGAGGTTGAAGTCCTGCGCCATCCGGACCAGGGTAGGATAGACGACCGCCTCACCGTGCGGATGGTAGTTACCGGAAGTATCACCGGCAATCTTGGCGCATTTGCGGTACCGGGACCGCGGCCCCAGCCCCAGATCGTTCATCGCGACCAATATCCTCCTCTGGGAAGGCTTGAGACCGTCACGGGCATCGGGGAGCGCCCGGGAGACAATGACACTCATCGCGTAGTTAAGATACGACTCCCGCATCTCGTCTTTAATATCGCAGTTAATCAATTTTTCGTTTCGGGCATACATCTATTATTTTTCCTCTACATTTATGTTCTTGGTCATGCTTTTTTAGTCTTCTAATAGTTTAATCAGGGATTAATATTAAATTCCAAATCCCAAGCACCAAATTCCAAATAAATCACAAATTACAATGACCAAAATCACAAACAATTTACCAATACACAAGGTGTTGCTTTTCATCCTGTTGCCAAATCCATGTCAATTGGAGTGGCGCCTCCGCAGATCGCGGCTCCGGCTAGCGGGTTTGTGATTTCGAATTTGATATTTGGAATTTATTTGTTATTTGGGATTTGGATTTTGGAATTTAGGTTTTATATATCCAGGTTTTTCACAAACAAAGCGTTGTCGAAGATAAACTTCTTCCGGGGCGCTACCACATCCCCCATCAGAATAGTGAACATCTCATCGGCCGCGACCGTATCATCCAGCCTGATCCGAACCAGGGTCCTCTTCTCCGGGTCCATGGTCGTCTCCCAGAGCTGATCCGGGTTCATCTCTCCCAGACCTTTATATCTCTGGATCGTCAGACCTTGCTTACCGGTCTGCCGGACCTGGTGGAGGATATCCATTAACTTAAAGAGAGGTACGCGTTTCTCCTCGGAGACCAGTTCGTAGACCGGCACTTCATCTTCATCGTCATCTTCACCTTTTGCCTCATTCTTCTTGTCCTCCGGAACCACTCCCAGCTTGGTCAGATCCGTCAGGCTCTTAACGATCTCACGGGATTCATAGATCTCCATCATCTCATATTCTTCCCCGTTCTCAACCTCCACCTCAGCCTCTCCCTCCTTGATCTCGGCAACCGGATGGGCCCGCTCCCATTCCTTCGCGAACTCCGCGAGGTCTTCATCAGCAAAGAGAAACTGCTCTTCATGATCAAAAATAACTCGATACCGGGGAAGCTGGAGAGTCTCCCGATCCATAAGCTGGAGATACTCATCCCATTCGATCCCTCTCTTGCGAAGCTGGTTGATGAGATGATCGAGCCTGGTCAGAATAACCAGCAGTTTCTGGAACTGGATTTTGGTAAACTCTTTCTTATCCTCAACCCGGACCAGTTTGAGATCTCCCGATCCCAATTCGAGGAGGATCCTATTCATCTCTTCATCACTCTCGACATAACGCTCGGATTTCTTCCGCTTGACCTTGTAGAGCGGGGGACGGGCCAGGTAGATATATCCCTTCTCGACCAGTTCCGGCATCTGCCGGTAGAAGAAGGTCAGGAGCAGCGTACGGATATGCGATCCGTCGACATCGGCATCGGTCATGATAACGATCTTGTGATAGCGGACCTTGTCGATATTGAAGTCCTCCGTTCCAAAACCGGCCCCGATCGCCGTGATCATGGTCTGAATTTCTTTGTTGGAGAGCATCTTCACCGGTGACGCCTTCTCCACGTTCAGAATCTTACCCTTGAGCGGGAGGATCGCCTGGAAGCGGCGGTCACGACCCTGCTTGGCGGACCCCCCGGCGCTATCTCCCTCAACCAGGTATATCTCGCAGAGTGCCGGATCCTTCTCGGAGCAATCGGCCAATTTTCCGGGAAGGCCGCCGCTCTCCAGCGCACCCTTTCTCCGGGCAAGATCACGGGCTTTCCGGGCCGCGTTACGGGCCTGGGATGAGGTAATACATTTGCCGACGATCGTGCGGGCGGAGGTAGGATTCTCTTCCAGAAACGCGCCCAGGCCTTCGTTGAGGATAGATTCCACGATCCCGCTCACCTCGGAGTTGCCGAGCTTGGTCTTGGTTTGCCCTTCAAACTGGGGCTCCCGGATCCGGACACTGATCACGGCGATCAGCCCCTCACGAACATCATCACCCGACATCGGTTTGTCTTTCTCCTTCAGCATCTTGCGGTTCCGGGCGTAGGAATTAATCGTCCGGGTCAGGGCCGACTTGAATCCGCTGAGGTGCGTTCCGCCTTCAATTGTATTGATATTGTTGGCGTACGAATATACATTCATGGCATAGCCATCGTTGTATTGGAGCGCCACCTCAACCTCGAGATCATCCTTGGCCTTATCGAGGTAAACAACCTTGCGGTGAAGAACATTCTTATTCTGACTGAGGAACTGGACGAAGCTGATGATCCCCCCCTTGTAACAGAACTCTTCATTCCGCTCGCTCCGTTCGTCGTCAAGTGTAATCTTGATATTCTTGGTCAGAAAGGCCAGTTCTCGGAGACGATTGGCCAGGATATCATAGGAGAACTCGGTCTCTTCGAATATATCTCCGTCCGGTCGGAAGGTCACCTTGGTGCCGGTGGACTTGGCTCTCCCCACAACCTTGAGCTCCTTATCCCGTCCGCCGCGGATAAATGAGATATGATAAATCTTCCCGTCCCGCTTCACCTCTACCTCCATCCACTCGGAGAGAGCGTTGACCGCCGAGACCCCGACGCCATGGAGACCACCCGAGACTCGGTAGGCTTTATTATCAAACTTCCCTCCGGCATGGAGCGTGGTCATTACTACCTCAACCGCCGGTTTCTTCTCCGTCTTATGGCGATCGACCGGTATCCCCCGCCCGTCATCAGTGACTGAGACACTGTTGTCCGCGTGGATAACCACATTTATCTTCCGGCAATACCCCGCCATAGCCTCATCGATTGCATTGTCCACCACCTCGTATACCAGGTGATGAAGACCCCGACTGGCGGTGTCACCGATGTACATGGCGGGACGCTTCCGGACCGCCTCGATGCCCTTTAGAACCTTGATGGTGGTGGCGTCATACTTCTTCGCCTTGGGCTTGGAACCGGCTTTCGCGCCGGAAGGAGTTGTTTTCTTCGTGGAATTTTTTTCTGCCATAATTACCTCTTTAGAAGTGCCTAAAGTTTTAAGTGCCTAAAGTGCCTAAAGTTATTCGCTTCTACCTGGCCTTTCAGGCATCAGTCGAAATAGACTCTGCAACTATGGGAGCGGCTTCCAGCCGCGATTATCGGGGCTGGAAGCACCTCCCACAGAACAAAATTATCTTGATGCAATGCCAACAATATTTCTAATATATAAATATTGTTCCCTTGATTACATACACTTACTTTTCCTGCGGAAAAGTAAGTTCTCCGAACCGAAAGATCAGCTTTTTCACCAGAGGATGAGGGAGCTCTTTATTCAACTTATCCCGGATCTGCCTTTTGCGGTAGCGTTCAAGCTGGGCCAGCCAGACAGAACTGTCAACATTAACGGTAAGTATGCCATCACGGAGAGAATAAGGCCGGGCATGGAGTGCAATCGAGGAACCTACTACCGTATCCCAGATCTCGAAAATCCTACTGGATAATGTCAGTTCTTTCAGACCCAACCGGGATATAATCTCTCTGACAATCGGACCGATGGCCTCTGGCCCATTCTTCCCTTCTCTCTCCTTTCTCACAACTTCATCGGCATGATAACACAGAGAAACCGCTCATCCTTCTTGAATACTCCCGGGCTATCAGAATCAATCAATTGAAGATTTATCTCGTCTTCGTCTTCAAGCGCTTTCAGCACATCAATAATAAAATACGGATTAAAAGCTATCTCCAGTTCTTCCCCGTCATAATCGATCGGCATCTCTTCCTTGGTTTCTCCCACATCGGGGGTCACCGCGCTGAGACGGGCCACTCCCCCACCAAATACAAATCGAACCGAGTTTGATTTCTCATCGGTTATCAGCGATGCCAACCGGACCACCTGCATAAATTCACTCCGGTTAAGCGCCAATGTCATACCATCCTGCTGTGGTATAACCTGCCTGTAATCAGGGAATCTCCCCTCCACCAATCGGGAAATTATTAGAATCCCGGGGAGCTCAAAAGCAATCTGACGGTCTCCCAGCTTGATAGTACATTCTCCATCATCTCCCAAGATTCTGGCCAGCTCATGGATCGCCTTGCTGGGAATAATAATCTCCTTCCGGAAATCCGCCGGGAGCTGGCATTCAGTCCGGGCCAGGGCCAGCCGTCGGCCATCTGATGCCACCACGGTAAGTTCTCCATTCTCAAATAGAAAATATAACCCGTTCAGAACATACCTTGTCTCGTCCTGGGAGATCGCGTAAGAAGTCATCCTTATCAGATTTTTCAGCTCGGCTTGCCTGATAGAAATGCTTTCGACCTCCCCCAGTTCGGGCGGGGCGGGAAACTCTTCCCGAGGAAGCCCTTTCATCCGAAAGAACGACCGCGGGGATGTGATCTTGATTTCATTGCCCTCCCCCGTCTCCAGCTCATGAGTACCATCCGGCAATTCTTTCAGAATGCTGAATAAGCGGCGGCCGGGGATGCTGTTCCCTCCCTCTTCAATAACTTCTGCCGGAAGTGAACAGGATATCCAGAGCTCCAGATCACTGGCAATCATCTTCGTACCATCAGAACCGGCCTCCAGAATAACGTGGGATAAAATCGGCAGCATACTCTTGGACCCGATAACTCCTTGAAGAACCTGGATTACCCGTAATGCATCTTCCTTGGTGAATTTTAACTTCATCAATACCTCCCTTTATAAATCCGAAAGAGTTAATTATTCTGGCGACTAGTCCACTTTTCAACACCTATTGTATAATAATAAATCTTATTATGTAAATACAATAATAATAATAATGCCTGTGGATATGTGCATAAGATGGATTGTCCCTGGATATTGTTCAGGAATAATCCATCTTTTCGAATTATTTTTGCCGTGGAAACCATGTGAATAACTGGTGGATAGTAGTGGATAAGTTAAGGTAATTCCGATGGTCCCTGGTTTTCCACAATTTATCCCCCATAAATTCACTCATTTTGTTTATTAATTTTATTCAGAAACATGATCATCATAATCTCATTGAGACAACCCAAGAGATGCTTCAAATCACCTATAAAAATCCGGAGTGAGGAAGAGTGACAGACTTAAAAACCCGGGTGGAAAGCGAACAAATTTAAAGCACTTAGATGCGTTAAAATATTCTCGGCATCGTATCAATCGAATTATGCAAACCTTGGTTCAAAATTAATTTACATCGCCGCCTGACGGATCTCTTTTTCCAGGTAGGAGAGGGTACTGTGGAGATGCTTGTCACTGCCCATCAAAGTTTCGATCTTCTGGCAGGCATGCATCACGGTGGTATGGTCCCGTCCTCCGAAGGCCTCTCCGATCTCGTTTAGCGATCGTCGGGTCATACTACGGGCCAGGTACATCGCTAACTGTCTGGGATACGCGATGGCTCGGGGCCTGCGGGAGCTCTTCATATCCGCCATCCGGATATCATAGTAATCACTGAGTTTTCTCTGGATCTGGTCAATTGAGATTATCTTCTCCATCTCATCTTCCACGATCCCGGCCAGTATCAGCTCGGCGGTCTTGAGGGTGAGCTCCGTGCCGGTGAGCGAGGAATAGGAGATCACCTGGATCATGGCGCCTTCCAGTTTACGGATATTGGATTTTATCCGGTCGGCGATATAGAGAATAATCTCATCCGGGATTGTAACTCCTGAATATTCAGCCTCCTTGCGGAGGATAGCGATCCGTGTCTCACGGTCGGGAGGCTGGATGTCGACTACCAATCCCCATTCGAATCGGGAGATAAGTCTCTCTTCAATATCCGGAATATCCTGAGGGGGGCGGTCGCTGCAGAGTATAATCTGTTTATGGAGGTCGAAGAGATGATTGAAAGTATGGAAGAAAGCCTCCTGAGTCTTGACCTGCCCGCCCAGAAAATGGATATCGTCGATCATCAGTACATCCACCTCCCGGTATTTTCTTCGGAACTTCTCGGTTGTCCGATTCGCTATGGAGTTAATAAAATCGTTGGTAAAACTCTCGCTGGATAGGTATAGAACCTGGAACTTCTTTTCTTCCTGAAGGATTGTGTTGGCGGCGGCTTGCATCAGATGAGTCTTCCCCAGTCCTACCTTCCCGTATAGGAAGAGTGGATTATATGCTCTTCCGGGGGCATGGGCGACCGCCATTGTTGCCGCGTTGGCGAATTGGTTGGAGGCGCCGACGACGAACCGCCCAAAAGTATATTTAGGATTGAGGTTTGAGATCGGCTGTCGAACGGGGCGGCGTACAGCCGGCGTGCTCGCCTCCTCCTCATCCTCCGGTGTTGCTATATCATACCGGCCGATAGTGAATGTGACGGCGAGTCGTCGTCCGGCAATAGCGCTTCCGGTCTCTTCTATGATCTCCCGATAATGTTCCTGGAGCCAGTCGGAGAAAAACTTGTTGGGGACTTCGATATTAAGCCTATCATCCTCCCACTTGACCGATTTAATCGTTGAAATCCAGGTCTGGTAGTTTGACTCGCCCAGTCGCTCTCTGAGTTGTAAAAATAAATCAGCGGTTAAAGTATCCATTATTAAGTCATCGCCTTCGGCGCTAACTCAGTGGAGAACCACGTAAGCTAACACCATTTGAAATAGTAAATAACTTCAGACAATAGCAAGTAGCGTCGGGCTGAAGCTAATTTATATATGTAAAATTTATAAACAAGTAAAATTTATCCACAAATTTATGCGGGATAAGACATCGTAGCATCTATTCATCTATATTTAGAGGGGGTAAATATTAATTCAACAATTGGCATTCTGCAATGAGCGTCCTTGCCACCAGTGCGTAAACAATTGAATGCAAGCGACTTGTGACGCGCGAGATTGTCATCCATTTCTTTGATGTGGTCAGGACTAGATTTTTACTCTTATCCATACTATTATTCTATCTATTTTAACAAGTTATGAATATCTGCCAGATCGCTATTTTGGTTATCAACAAGTTATCCACAACCATCATCTCTCTCTCTTGAAAAGAACTGTCCAAATTATAGTATGAAAAATACCCTGATGCAAGGAAAAAAATCAAAAAAACAAATAAAAATGAAAAAAATATTTTGCCCTTGCTATTGACAGGAGTCAGGGAGTATATAATAATGCCGTTTACTTTATTCGGATGAGAATTTAAGATCATTCAAAATTCAAAATAGGAAGTATAACAATGAAGAGAACATACCAACCTTCAAGAAGAAAGCGGGCTAAGACACATGGTTTCTTTGCTCGTAAAGCCACCAAAGGTGGCCGGGATGTTATAAGAAGGCGCCGGAGAAAGGGCAGGAAGAGATTAACGGTTAGTTCAGCCTAAGCCGGTGAAGAATAGCTCCCTCAGCTTTCCCCGAGAGTTGATCCTGAAGAAGAGAGATGCATTTAAGCATTTATACCGGAGAGGTAAAAGAATCCGGGGGGAGACGATAACATTGTTTTATCATCCATCCGCTGCCGAACCGTTTCGGGTTGGCTTCTCCACCAGGAAAAAATTGGGGAACGCGGTCTGCCGTAACCGGGCCCGGCGTTTGATGCGGGAAACCTTCCGTCTCCATCAGCATGAAGTTCAACGGCGGATGGAATACCTCTTCCTCTGGACTGGACGGGTTGAAGGAGTAAAGCTCAACCGGGTGGAGGGAGAGATGCTTGACATTCTAAAGCGCGGGAAATTATTAAATAGATGAAGCGGTTGTTAACAGGGACAATGATTCTGGTAATTCGGGGCTATCAACTGTTGATATCCCCGCTCTTCCCGGGCCGGTGCCGCTTCTATCCCACCTGTTCCGAATATTTTCGGCTTAGTCTGATTAAATGGGGGCCGGTCCGCGGGGCATGGAAAGGATTGATACGGATAGTAAAATGCCACCCATTCCATCCCGGCGGCTACGACCCGGTGTGATAAGTTTAAAGTGCGCTAAAGTGCCTAAAGTTGAAAGTTATCGCTTTCGCTTGGATGCTCAAATAGATTTTAAGGACATAAAATAAACTATAAAATATATTTCGGAGAAAAATTTTAATGGATAAGATAAGCAAATTAGGTCTGGGGTTAACCGTCCTCCTTCTTATCGGATGGTTTTACTGGCAGAGTCAACAGAAGAAAGACGTTGTTCCGCCTCCCGATCGGAGTGGTGATACGGCGGAGATAATTTCGAGCGGAGAAGCTCCTCCGTCAGTTAAAGCTCTCCCGGCTACGACCCCGGCGGTCATTATCAAGGAAGAAGCGGTTGTTGTCTCAGCCGCTGAATTGGCGGTGGATTTTCCGGACGATATCACTCCCATAACTATTGATACCGGTCTGGCGATAGTCAGATTAAATCCATTCGGCGGAGTAATCCAGAGATTGGTCCTGAACGAAAACCCGGATGCCGGGATCAGGAAGCTTCCGGATGAAGGCAGCGGGGCGGTCACCCTGATCAACGCCGGGAATCTCGAGCAGGCCCCGGGCCGGCTGAAAAATTTCCCGCCGGTAGTTATGAAAGCCACGGAATTCGCGGGGGGAGTAGAGTTCTCGACCACTTATGATAATGAGATAACGGTTGAGAAGAGATACTCGTTTGAAGAAGGATCCTATTCCGCGACGCTCGATATAGTGCTGCGCAATGATTCGGATCAGATTCTCAAATGGGAATCCGGACCGGTGTTCAACTGTGGCGCAATCCATCCGATCGATAAGGAGGACCTCCTGGGTGTAGATATTCTCAACGGTGATGCCATGCTTCGGAAGAAGGCGCCTGAGGTCAAGATCCCGGCCCAGATCAACTGGCTGGGATTGAAGACCAAGTATTTCGTTGCTATCTACAAGCCGGTTGAAGGGCCCGCGTCATTCTTCTCGATCGCCGGGGTGGAGAAGTCAAAAGCGGAACCGAAGAAGGCAGCTCTTGGCTGTGCCCGCGGCCCCGGTGCTTCTCCCTATGAGTATCTCCGGGCCGATATGCTCTTCCCTACCTTGGTCCTTAAGCCCGGTGAGACCGCGCGGTACTCTTTTGATCTATACCTGGGCCCGGCCAATTATGCCATCCTGAAAGAAGCGGGTAATAACTTTGAGCAGATTGTGGATTTCGGCATCTTCGGCAAGATTTATCTTCCTCAGGTTTTGATCTGGCTCTTAAACTGGATATATGGCCTGATCGGCAGTTATGGATGGGCGATCATTTTCCTTACCATCATCATCAAGGTTGTCCTCTGGCCCCTGACCCATAAGAGCTATGCCTCGATGGGAAAGATGCAGAAGCTCCAGCCGCAGCTGGCGGAGCTGAAGGAGAAGTATAAAGGGGACTCCAAGAAGATCCAGGCGGAGACGATGAAGCTCTATAAGTCCAACGGAGTCAACCCGATGGGCGGCTGCCTCCCCATGCTCCTCCAGATGCCGATCCTCTTCGCCCTCTTTACGACACTCCGCAATACCATTCTACTCCGGAAGGCCCCGTTCTGGATCATCCCCGGCAAATGGATCAAGGATCTCTCGGGTCCTGATGTCCTGATGGTACTCGATAAATCCTATCCGATCATCGGTAACCATCTTAATATCCTCCCGCTCTTAATGGGATTGAGCTTCTTCCTTCAGCAGAAGTTCACCCCCACCGCCGGCGGCGGCAGTGCTCAATCAGCGCAGCAGCAGAAGATGATGGCGACCCTGATGCCGGTTATGTTCACCTTTCTCTTCTATAGCCTCCCCTCCGGGTTAAACCTCTATTTCATGCTCAGCACCTTCATCACCATCGCCCAGCAGCTCATAACTACCAGGATGAGTGAGAAGAAAGGTTGAGTGCTAAAGTCTATTAGGAAGTTGAAGATGAGCTAATTAATGGGGATTAGGTATTGGGGGGTAAAAGCTGAATATCCAATATCCAACAAGGAATATCCAATAAAAAAGGAAAAGGATACGGCCTCTCCCCCGAAACAAGTTCGGGATGCCCCGAAAGAATCGGTATGTGAGCACAAGCACTTGGATATTGGACATTCCTTGTTGGCTGTTGGATATTCAAAAAGAGGGTGAGGTGGGGTAAGAACTAGTAATTCCTGCCAGAAAAAGTGACAACTTAAAATCTGGACGTAACACCCATCTCCTATTTCCTCTTCGTGGTAAAATACTTCTAGTAAGTAAAGCAAGGTATAAAGCATGTCTTCCACTCCTCCCGAAACCATCACCGCCCTGGCCACTCCTGACGGAGAAGGAGCGATCTCCGTGATCAGGATCTCCGGCCCTCGGTCTCTGTTGATACTGAAGAGTATCTTCAGGCTCCGGAAGGAGCAGTCCGGGGAGATGGAGCCCCTCCGGCTCTACCGGGGATGGATTTATGACGGCGATCGGGATATCGACGACCTCATGGTGGCGGTGATGAAGAAACCCTATAGTTACACCGGTGAGGATATGGTCGAGATCTACTCCCACGGGGGGCGGGTGATAGCCTCCATTCTCCTCGCACTCATTACCTCCCGCGGCGCCCGGTTGGCGGAGCCGGGAGAGTTTACCCGGCGGGCCTTTCTCAACGGGAAGATGGACCTGACCCGGGCAGAGTCGGTCGCCTGGCTGATCTCCGCCCGTTCGGAGGAGGAACTGAAATCCGCGATCGGTCAGCTCGGAGGAGATCTCCGCGATCGCCTCCTTAAGATAAAAGGGGATCTGGTCCATGCTCTCTCACTGGTTGAGATTACACTTGATTTCGATGAGCACGAAGACCATCCGGTTCCTTATCCGGAAGTAAGGGCACTGGTCATCTCTGCCCGAACAGCATTGAAATCAATCTGGTGGGAAGCTCGGGCCGGTAGCTGTATTCATGACGGGATCAAGGTGGTGATTGTTGGCAAGCCAAATGTGGGAAAATCGAGTCTACTCAATACCTTCCTCTCCCAGAGACGAGCTATCGTCTCCAACGAGCCCGGGACCACCCGGGATACAATTGAAGAGGTGATCCGGCTTGAGGGGATCCCGCTTCGGCTGATTGATACGGCCGGGATCCGCCGTCCTTCCGGAGAGATTGAGCGGGAAGGGGTGGAGCGGGCCCGGGAGAAAGCCCGGGCTGCCGACCTGGTCCTGGTGGTTCTCGATAGCGGGACCAGTATAACCGAAGATGATCTGAAGACCCTGGAATTGGTCAGGGATAAGCCGGCTCTCCTGGTCATCAACAAGACCGATCTTCCGGTTAAGGTTGATCTCGAGCAGATTCGCCATGAACTCCACCGAAAGAAGGTGGTAAAAATATCCCTGGCCAGGAACTGGGGGATCGAGCGGTTACGGGAGGAGATCGTCTCCTTAATCCGGGAAGAGTACATGGGGGGCAATTCAGCCGGGGTAATGATCAGCGGCCGCCGCCGGGAGGCGATAGATGAGGCGGTTCAATCGCTGGATGAATCTCTCGGGAGTATAGAGCGCCGGCTCTCCGGCGAATTCATCGCGTCCGACCTCACCCACGCCATCAAGCAGGTAAAACTGATCCTGGGCGAAGAATACGGTGACGAACTCCTCGACGAGATATTCTCCCGTTTCTGCGTCGGGAAGTAGTCAGGAAATGTTTCAATAATCCCTGTAACCCCGTGCTCGTAGCGGCGACCTTCAGGTCGCCATCGTGTGGCAGCCTAAAGGCAGCCGCTACGAAAGAATTACGCGGCAGGTAAATCAGTTCATAAGCTAGACCTTGCTCGAAAAGCCTTTTTAACCACGAAGAACACGAAGTTCACGAAGGAATTTGAAAAAACAGGAAAAATTACATAGTTTTCTTGGTTTTTCTTGGTTTTTCTTCGTGATCTTCGTGACCTTCGTGACCTTCGTGGTGAATATTTAGTTTTTTTTAGCACAAAAAGTTAAAAATACCTTTTCGAGTGAGGTCAAGCTAATCGCATTGCTCACCCCACGCAAAGAATCCCGCCCCGCGGACAAATTATCCGCGGGGCGGGATTATTGGTGGACCGTCAGTGCTCGCGGCGCCTAACTGGCCAATTCAGGAGCTTCCGGTGTGGGGGTAGCGATCTTATTCAACTCCGACTGAACGATCGCGGGCATTACTATCCCAATCAGGATATATATAATAAACCAGAGAAGGGTGTTGTCATCCTTCTTTACCTTCTCGGCGAAGCCTTCACAGTACTTATAAACCCAATAAATATTAGCGATAGGTATAATCAGCAACCATGCGGTGGGAACCTTCCCCCCCAGGCTGTTAATATCATTCTTGGTGGATACCAGCCAGTACAGGAAATAGATCCCGAAGGTGATAATACCCAGTATATATACGACCGCCAGATTCCTCTGCTTTATTACTCTTGTTTCTTCTTCCATTTTTATCCTCCTTATTTTGATATTTATGGATTAAAGGGGAGAAAATATACATAGTATGAGATAATTAACAAGGGAAATGTTGTAGTTATGAATATTTCTATTATACTCAAGTCTCCCCCCGAGGATATCCAGACCCATGGATCCCTCGATTCTTAGATATATGAATTAAGAATATATCAACAAAATCAGATAAATATTGTGTATTATAGGAGAGAAGAAATATTTTAGAGCATTGAAAAATTTCTCTATCCTATCGCTCCGCTTTAATAATAGAAGTGGTATATGTTTTGAATGCTCAAAAATGTAAAGAAAATACGGATAAACCAAATTATATTACAGCAGCCGAGATCAATGCTGGAGGAATTAGCTTATGAATCAGGTATTACGCGTTATTATCGGAGGAGTCGCGGGCGCGGCGATTGGTTTTGTACTCTATAAAGTCATCGGATGTCGGACCGGCGCCTGCCCGTTATACGGCAACCCTTATCTGGCCATAGCCATCTGGGGGGGAGTGGGGGCTCTTATAGCCTCAAGAATGTAAAGAGAAATAGCTATGGAAAGCCGAATAAAAACTAATACAAGCGCAAAAACCTTCCGTGCCCGGCTCCGGGAGATTATCTTCGAGACGAATACTCCGGCCGGTAAAGCCTTCGATGTAGTCTTGATCGTCTGCATCCTGCTCAGTGTACTGGCGGTGATGCTGGATAGTGTGCGGCCGATTAAGGAATCGTGGGGAGCTATTATCTACGGGGTGCAGTGGTTCTTCACCATCATATTTGCCGTGGAGTACGGCCTCAGGCTCTACTCGACCGATCGACCCCTCAAATACGTCGCCAGTTTCTACGGGATAATAGACCTCCTGGCTATTATTCCCACTCCCCTGAGTCTCCTCCTCCCCGGGGCTCAATCCCTCCTGGTCATCCGGCTTCTTCGGATTCTCCGGATCTTCCGGGTCTTCAAGCTGGCCCGATTCATTACGGAGATGAATGTCCTCTTTCAGGCTCTGCGGGCCAGTCTCAGGAAGATCGCTGTTTTCCTCCTGGTCCTGCTGACCCTGGTGGTAATCTTCGGCTCGCTGATGTACGTTATCGAGGGAGAGGAACACGGTTTCACCAGCATCCCCAAAAGCATCTACTGGGCCATCGTCACCCTGACTACCGTCGGGTACGGAGACATCTCCCCCGGAACCAGCCTGGGCCAGGCCCTGGCGGCGATAGTGATGATCTCGGGCTACAGCATCATCGCCGTCCCGACCGGAATCTTCACGGTAGAGTTCTCCCGGGCGATGAAAAAAAAGGTGCCAGCATGTTCCTGCCCGCAATGCGGTATGGAATCCCACGGTTCGGACGCTGCTTACTGCAGACGTTGCGGGGCGAAGCTGACAGCGATTTCTGAATAAAAGAAGTCACCGATTCAGCCAGGAACTTCTGGTACTCACACAACCAGCTGATACCCATAGGATCAGGAGCTAAATCAGTCTCCACTTTCTCGCTTTCGCGCGAAAGCGAGAAAGTGGAATTCAGCGAAATGAAAGAATAAGTGAAATAGGTTTTGGTCGGTGTATTCAGAGATTATCGAGAATGAGGGAGTCGGTGGTTCGATACATCTCAGTAGTCCGAAAGCAGGGAAATTCGGGCTATAAATAGTTTTCACCATCCACATTTGTATTAGCCCAAATCTCACCGGTATTCGGATTATAAGCCCATCCGCCTCCCCCGATCAGAGCGCCTTTAGCCGCACCGGTAGCATCGGCGATATTATCGGGGCTTTCATCCTCATCGAAGACATTATCCGGCATCTTTTCTTCCATCACCGCAGTGCTGTAACCGGTTCTGTTCATCAAGTTATTTTGCATCTCCAGGACAGTTGGGAATATGCCCGCATCCCGGACTTCATGGGAACTGATAGCCGAATATTGAAGATAAACCGCCCCTCTCAGAGCCCCCACACTTCCGGAGACATTTGCTTTATTTGCCCGCTTACGGAGGTCAATATATTTTGGGATAACAATAGCCGCGAGAACCACAATGATAACGATTACGATCGCTATCTCAATGAGAGTAAAGGCCGCCGGATAACGGGTGGTCTTTTTTAAAGAAAAAGCCGAAGGTGAATTTATCTTTGTGAGCAAATGGTCTCCCTTCTTTTCTCCGGATGGATAATTGCCGATCATATTTTCCTTAATAATCCGGGTGGATCGGTTAAATGAAGGTCTCGACTAAAGCAAAATCGTCCACAATCAATACGCCGGTATTATTAATATACTTCATTTTAACTATAACCGGTATAACAGATTTGTTCAATCTTAAATAGGTTATATATTTATAACCCCAGAACGAAGATCCCTTATAATCCGCCCGCCATTTAGTATAGACACCGGCCCTGTCGTGCTTGTAGATTGAACGATCATATCCCGGATGCTCAATCGCCCAATCCGCCGTATGCTCTTGAGCCTTTAAATAAAGGTCATGAACTTTTCCTGTCTTATCTATGACCGTAACCACGGCTATCTCTTCTCCTTCTTCCAGAGTGGAAGCGTAGGCCAGAAAGGAGATAATACGTATCGATGAGACCGGAGCGGGGGAAGTAACCGGTATATTTATCTCTTTATCCCGGGTCAGGGTGAACGATACCGGAGGACCAGAGAACTGTTGGAATCGAGGGAAGTATCTCTCTTCCGTTTCCGGGGTTAAACCAGCCCTGTATATCCGGGGATCGATTTCTATTGTGCCGATTCGATAGCTTTCATATTCATTCCCGGAAAGGTCCGATTGGCGGATTTGACCCTTACTTCCAGGTATTATACCGGTAGATACCTCATATTTCCCCGGATAGGTATTTTTAGAGATGTGAGCTATGGTATATGTCTCCTCAATAATCTCTCCTTTCTTCCAGTCATGGGGATCGGTTTCGTCTTCCCGCCGATCATGGATCAGGACCAGGGGAGAATACCGGTTGCTTAACCGCAGGTAACTGGAGAAGTCGGGATTGAAGTCTTCTTCCACCTTCCAGCGCAGAATTATCTCAAGCCTATCGCCTTGATCAAGCTTCAGCCGGTTTATTCGCCAGTCCATTAAACTCAGGTTGTGGGAAAATGTGTAAAGGGGTCTTTTATCCGCTATCCCGGCGGGAATAGATTCGCCAGGATTTGAGTAATGGGTGGGTGTAATATATTTATAAAGATTAAAGCCCCGCTCCCGTTGCTTGCGTCCTACCGGAAAATAAGGCAGAAACCCGTAGTACTGGCCGTAGAAATCAGCCCGGTCATCTTGGCTCATAATGGTAAGAGGCGGACTAACCGGATATTTCAGTCGGTCTATCAGCTCAAGATTCTGCTTTAATTTTGGTGAGATACCGCCCTTGAAATAGCTCTCCGGCTCAACCAGAATCGCTCCCGTATTGAGATAGTCGCTATCGGAGAGGAGGTATTTGCAGCCTTTCTTCTCCATGTAATGCCGGAATCCGAATTCACCGGTGAAAGTTATATTCGCCTCCTTGCCAGCGAATCGTTCGGCGATATCTTCCGCGGCCCGTTCATTGATCCGGGCGTTTTGATAATCGGCCCGGGAGACCAGGATTCCCATTCCCAGTGTGAATATAAGCGTTAATCCCAGAAATACTCCGGCGACTTTCCGGCCGGGATATTTCTCAAATCCAATCATAGCGATCGCAATTAGGGGGAAGGTTATGGGAAGGAGATACCTGGGAATGCCGTGGGGGAGAAAGAGGACTACCAGGGCCAGAAAGCTTAAGTACCATATTCCAAGAAAGGCTTCGTCTTTTCTTTTCCGGAGCCGGTGGAGGAGAGTCCCGTTATTCTTTAAGATTGCCAGGGTATTGATAAATATCCTGGAAGTGATCAATAATCCGGCCAGGAAAAAGATAAAAAAAGCGATCATCGTTCCCGGGATATAGCCGGCCGCCCGGGAGAATAAAAAGTATAAGGTTATGATAATTGATATCAGGTAAAGACTCACCTTCTTTCTGGATTTCCAGGGGAGAAAGAATAAAGAGAGGGGGAAGATAGTGATCCCGCCTAGAGAACAGATGGAACCGGTAAAGCCGTCGATAATCCTGGTGAAAGACAGAAGATAGTTATGGCCGGTCCAATAAAGGGCCGCCGAGATATGGAACTTTCCGGTTACCTGCCGGACATAAAGGAGCCAGGCAATCAGAAGGCAGAGAGGCAGGATGGAGACCAGGAGAAATGTTTTTTTAGGGGCGCGATTGAGTAAAGTATAGAGAAAGAGCAGGAAGAAAAGGAATAACCCCTGGTAAGAGCAGAGAACGGTCAGAGCGGCCAGTGCTGAAGAGAGAATCAGGAGCTCGCTCTGATTCCTCTCCAAACCATATAT